>WNGM01000786.1_pt1 | contig 66743 bp, 61 predicted proteins | sample 5400571 | NCBI WGS metagenome assembly WNGM01 (sample SAMN13153378, study PRJNA577476) | soil metagenome | isolation source: 100 cm soil or saprolite under Garry oak tree replicate 2 | place: USA:California | collected 2016-06-15
CAGCACGGCACTGGACGAGTTGGACCGGGCACAGGTGGAGCTGGACGCGCACATCCGCAGTGACGCTGGCTCCAGCCGGGGGCCGCCAAACCGGTATGCAGTCGTGTTCCAGCCCGACGAACTCCACCGACACGTACGGCGCGGTCAGCCCACCGGCGTGCGCTTGTACCGGGCTGGCGGTCACGCTCAGACGGCCGCCCAGCGTTTCCCTTGTACCAGCCGGGTACGACAGGCGCCCCGGGTATCCGGTGACACCTTTCGATGGCGCTGGCCCCTCCCAAACGACGGATTCTCCGGTTGCCTTGATGGCGTGGACCCCTCACCGTCCAAGGAGGTCACGATGACCGGCCCGGTTCCCCATCCGCCGTGGTGCGACCCCTCCCGATGTGGCGTCACGGCCCGCCAGCCCGCAGGTACCCACTGCTCCAGCCTGGTCCGGCTCGGCCCGCACCCGCCGAGCACGATCGTCGCCGAGGTGTCGCTCGCACAGGGCCCGACGGTTCCCGGCTATCCCCGGTCCGGGCACCCCTACGTCGCGCTGGCGCTGGGTGACGCCGACAGCGAGCTGCTCCTCACTCCGCTGGACATCGAGCTGGCGCGCGCGGTCGGCCGGGTCCTGATCGGATTTGCCCAGGAGGTGGGCGGATGACGGTCTCGCGACGGCAGTCTTCGCGACGGCGCTCTTCGCGCGGGCCGGCGCCACCGTCTGGGACTGGGGCCGGTTCAGGGCCGAGGTCCGGCTACAGTCGGTGCGTGGCGCTTGGTCTTCCCTCCGTGATGCCCGGTGGACAGCCGTCCATCGGCGACCTCATCGGCGCGGCCGCGCCCACCTTCTCGTTCGAGTTCTCGCCGCCCAAGGACGAGGCGGCGGGGCGGCAGCTCTGGCAGGCGATCCGGGAGCTGGAGCCGCTGCGGCCCTCGTTCGTCTCGGTCACCTACGGCGCTGGCGGGTCGACTCGGGACAATACGGTCGCGGTGACCGAGCGGGTGGCGACCGAGACCACCCTGCTGGCGATGGCCCACCTGACGGCGGTGAGCCACTCGGTGGCCGAGCTGCGCCACGTGATCGGGCGGTTCGCCGCCGCCGGGATCCACAACATCCTGGCCATCCGTGGCGACCCGCCGGGCGACCCGCAGGGCGAGTGGATCCGCCACCCGCAGGGCGTGCTCTACGCCGAGGACCTCGTCCGGCTCGTCAAGGAGTCGGGCGACTTCTGTGTAGGCGTGGCGGCCTTCCCGTACAAGCACCCGCGATCACCGGACGTCGAGGCCGATACGGCTTATTTCGTACGCAAGTGCCGCGCGGGGGCCGACTTCGCGATCACGCAGATGGTCTTCGATGCCGACGACTACCTGCGGCTGCGCGACCGGGTCGCGGCGACCGGCTGCGACACGCCGATCGTCGCCGGGGTCATGCCGGTGACCAATATCGGTACGATCGCCCGCTCCGAGCAGCTGTCCGGCGCGCCGTTCCCGGCGCAGTTGGCGGCGCAGTTCGAGCGGATCGCCAACGACCCGAAGGCGGTCCGGCGGCTGGGCATCGAGCAGTGCGGGAAGTTGTGCGACCGGCTGCTCGCCGAAGGCGTGCCGGGCATCCACTTCATCACCTTCAACCGCTCGACGGCCACCCGGGAGGTGTGGCAGCAGTTCGCCCTGGAAGTGCGCACCTAGTGCTGCTCAGCTGGGACCAGTACGTCACCCGCTGGTCGGGGCTGCACGGCGGGGTCGATCCGCGGAACGGTTCGGCACTGTTCCGCGGCTGGCTGCGGCTGGCCTACGGCATCGGCCGGCTGCTCGCCCGGCTCGGGGTACGCCCGGCCACCGTCACGGCGCTCGGACTGCTGCTGTGCGCGCTGGTACCGGTGGCCGTGCGGTCGGGCCGGCTCGGACCGGTACTCGCGGCCGGGTTCGTGGTGCTCTCCGGGGTCGCCGACTCGGCCGACGGGGCAGTCGCCGTGATCACCAACCGGGTCACCCGGCTCGGCTACGTCTACGACTCGGTTGCCGACCGGCTCGGCGAAGTGGCCTGGCTCGTCGCGTTCTGGCTGTTGGGGGTACCCGCCTGGCTGGTCGTCGCGACGGGCGGCGTGGCCTGGCTGCACGAGTACCTCCGCGCCCGGGCCACCGCAGCGGGCATGCGGGAGATCGGCGTCGTCACGACTGCCGAGCGGCCGACCCGGGCGATCGTCGTCGCGGTCGGTCTCCTGCTGTGCGGCCTCGCCGGGCTGGTCAACCCCGAGCTGGTGCCCGGCACCGCGACGATGGCGGCGGCCGCCTGGCTGCTGCTCGGCGTCGTCGGCCTGGGCCAGTTAGTGGTCGCGGTCCACCTGGCGCTCGGTCATGTGCCGCCGCCCGCAGCCGGCCGGGAGCGAGGGAGTGCAGCGACTGAGTCGGCCGGTTGGCTACAGGGTGGCCGATCGGGCGGATGACCCGCGCGAGCGGAGCGAGCGCCGGTTGGCTCGGTCATGCGCCGCCGCCCGCAGCCGGCCGGGAGCGAGGGAGTGCAGCGACTGAGTCGGCCGGTTGGCTACAGGGTGGCCGACCGGGCGGATGACCCGCGCGAGCGGAGCGAGCGCCGGCTAGCTCGGCCCGATCCGGTGCGCCACGATCCGCGCGGACAGCGAGACCATCGGCAGGCCGCCGCCGGGGTGGACGGAGCCGCCGACGAGGTACAGGCCGCGGACCGGGCCGGTGTTGGACGGGCGGAGCAGGCGGTGGGCGGCCGTCCCGTAGATGGCGCCGCCGGGGGCGCGGGTCGTCGCGGCGAGGTCGGCAGGGGTACGCACCTCGCGGAACAGCACCCGGTCGCGGACGTCGACCCCGCGCCGGGCCAGGGTGGCGAGCACCTGGTCGGCGTAGCGGTCGGCCCGGCCCGGTGCGGTCCAGTCAACGGTCGGGTGCGGGGGCGCGTTGACCAGGACGAACCACGCCTCGTACCCGTCCGGCCGCACCGCCGGGTCGTCGGCGACGGTGACGAGGACCGTCGGATCCGGTACGGGTACCCGGTCCCGGAAGATGGCGTCGAATTCGGCGTTGTGGTCGGGCGGGAAGAAGACGGTGTGGTGGGCGAGTCCCTCGGTACGCCCGCGGACACCGAGCAGCAGCACGAACCCGGCGAGGCTGCGGTCGGCGAGTGCCGCCGCCCGCTCGGGCGTGGGTAGCAGGTCCCGGTAGACCGCCAGCGCATCGGCGTTGGCGACGACGACGTCAGCGGGCACGGCTTCGTTGCCGGCGAGGCGGACGCCCGTGACCGTGCCACCGGCCGTGTCGATGCGCTCCACCGACACTCCGGTGTGGACGGTCACGCCGGCCGCGGCGCACCACGCCGTCAGCGCGTTGGCGAGGGTACCCATGCCGCCAGGCAGGTACCAGCCGCCGAAGGCCAGTTCGGCGTACGGGATCGCGACCAGCGCCGCCGGTGCCCGCCGCGGGTCGGCACCGGCGTAGGTCGCGTAGCGGTCGAGCAGCATCCGCAGCCGATGGTCGGAGAAGCGGTGGCTGACCGACCGCAGCGAGCGACCCGGCGCGATCGCGGCCAGATCGCGCAGCCGCCACGCCAACCGGAGCAGGTCCCGCGGACCGTCCACTGTGGACGTGAGGATGTCGCGCCAGGACGCCTCCCACGCGCGGGCCGCCCGGCGCCACAGCCGCCCCCACTCCGCGGCGCTGCGCGCACCGAGAGCGGCGTCGATCCGTGCGGTGAACGCCTCGTGGTCCGCGCAGGAATCCAGCGTGGTGCCGTCGGGGAAGACGTGGCGCACGATCGGATCCAGCGGTACCGGGTGCAGGTCGAGGTCGTCGAAGACCTGGGGCAACGTGAGCAGGCCGGGTCCGGTGTCGAACCGGAAGGTACCGGCCGGCGTGCGCCGCTCGTACCGGCCCAGCTTGCCGCCGACCACCTCCGCCTGCTCGAAGACGGTGACGTGGTGCCCGGCGGCGGCCAGGCGCGCCGCGACCGACAGCCCGCCGACCCCGGCCCCGATCACCACCACCCCGCTCATACCGGGCGTCCCTTCCAGGTGATCCGGTGCCGGTGCACGTACGACCGGACGACCAGGTAGGCGAGGATCCCGATGGACACCGGGTGGAGCAGGCAGTCCGGCACGATCCGGCTCCGGCCGACCCGGGCCGCGATCACCCGGCCTGATAGGCCAAGCAGGAGAGCGGCCGCGGCCGGCCACGGGGCAACGGGGAGAAGGGCCAGCGGTACCAGGTACCAGAGCAGGAGCAGGACCACCACGGGGGCCGCACCGGACGCCCACAGTGATTTGGCGTAGCCGTCGCGCAGTTCCGGCCAGGAGCCGTACATCCGGCAGGAGGCGAGGCGCGAACCGTCGGCCAGCGCGATCCGGCCGCCGGCGCGCTTGACGGCCCGGGCCAGCTCGACGTCATCCAGGACCCTGTCGCGTACCGCGGCGTGGCCGCCGGCGCGCCGGTAGCCGGCCCGGTCGAGCACCAGGAACTGGCCCCCCGCGGCGGCCAGCGACGGCCGCCGCGACCGTTCCATCAGCCGCAGCGGCAGGAAGGTCAGCCAGGACCAGGGCAGTAGCGGCTGGACCAGCCGCTCGCTCCAGGTCTGCGCGGTCAGCCGGGGGTACGGGGAGACCAGGTCGAACCCGGCGAGCAGCCCGACGGCAGCGGCCACCGCGTCGGGCGCGAGGACGGTGTCCGCATCGACGAACACGAGCACCTCACCCGCGGCGAGTTCGGCGAGCTGGTGGCAGGCGTACGGCTTGCCCAACCAGCCGGGCGGCGGCGGCGCGCCGGTCACCAGCCGCACCCGGTCCCCGGCGACCGCCCGTACCACGTCCGCGGTGCCGTCGCGCGAACCGTCGTCCAGCACCACGATCTCCAGCCGCGGCACGCCCCGCTGCGCCAGCAGCGCGCGCAGGCACGGCGCCACCCGGTGCGCCTCGTCCCGCAGCGGCAGCAGGACCGACACCACAATGTCCACAGTGGACGGGGTCGGGGACGGGCGGCGCAGCAGCAGCGCGTTGACCGCGGTGTGCGCGGTGAGCAGCCCGACCGATACGGTCACCAACCAGAGCGCCATGCCACCGCCAGGGGAACCGCCACGAGGCCCATGCCCAGCGCGCCCCACGCCGCCGATGCCGGCAGGTGCAGGAAGGCCGCGTGGGCGAGCACGGAGGAGCCGTACATCCACAGGTACAGCGCGAGCATCGGGGCGTCGGCGCGGCGGTCGGGGGCCAGCCGGGCGAGCGGGATCATCAACAGCGTCGCCACGACCAGCCAGCCGACGTAGTTGGTCAGCGGGACACCGGGTACGCCGGGCAGCGCCGGGTGCGGGTGGCTCCAGTGCCAGTACCCCTCGGCCACCATCTGCGGGTCGAGGAACAGGTCCCAGGCGGCCAGGCCGAGACCGGCCAGCGCCACCCGGGCCGCGGCGCGCCGGGCCAGCACCCCGGCCGCGAGCCAGGAGGGCCACGCCATCCAGGTCCACGCCAGCGGGATCACTACCGGTACCCCGAGCAGGCGCGGCCCGAGTGCGCCGCTGTACTGGTACCGGCCGAACGGGAAGCCGGTATGGACGCCGAGTACCTCGACGATCACGCCGCCGATCGTCGTGCTGGCGACGAGCGCCCCGGCGACCCGCTTTCCCCGGGTCGCGGCCGCGTGTCCGACCGAGACCGCGAAGCCCAGAAGCGCCGTCGCGACCACGAGGGACGCCCGGTGGTGCGCGAGCGGGTAGCCGATCTGCGTGAGTACCAGGGCGCCGAGCGGCAGCCAGATCACAACGGCAGGGTACGGCCGAGGATCGCGAAGGCCCGGCCGTCGCCGGGGAAGTGGAAGTCGCGCAGCACGTCGACGAAGCCGAAGCGGCGGTACAGCCGCCAGGCGCGCGAGCGCTGCTCGTCGGCCTCGGGGGTGGACAGCAGCGTGGTCTTCCCGGTGGCCATGGTGAGCAGGGCGCGCAGCTGAGCGGTACCGAGACGGTGGCCCTGGGCGTTCGGGTGCACGTGCAGCTCGACGACCTCGAAGCAGTCCGCGAGCCAGGTCTTGCGCGCCGGCCGGGTCAGCGCGGCCCACACCTGGTCGTGCCACCACTGGCCGGTACCGGAGGTGTACCCGTAGCCGAAGCCGAGCAGCGTCCCGGTCGGATCCAGGGTCGCCACCGCCCGGAACCCGCGACGCCGCACGTGTGCCGCGATGTACCCGCGCCGGGCCTCCAGCAGGTCCGGCGGGTACCTCATCGCCTGCCCGTACACGCTGATCACGTCGTCCAGTCGCCGGGTGAGGTCGTCGGGCGTCCACGCCACGAGCCTCATTCCGGCTGCCGCCTCCGGTCGACCCACCCGATCACCTCGGTATCCCCACGGACATCCACCACCGCGAAGCGCGCGAAGAGCTCCTCGGCGTACCACTTCGCGGTGGCCGTACGCGCGATCGCCCGTCGGTGCTCCGGGTGACGGTACGCGAACCCTACGAGGTCCGGGGTGCTTCGCCACACGCTCACCGTGCCCTGCCAACCCAGCGGCGCCTCGCCGAACCCGAAGGCGGTCAGCAGACCCGGCGATCCGGCGAGGCTGTCGGCCGCCCGGCCCATCGCGCGCCAGAACACGAGCGCCTTCGCCGGGCGCAGCCGGGCCCTGGTCAACGCGAGCACCGGCCCGGTACCGGCCGGTCCCGGGCCGGGTTCGAACGGCGCGCGGCCGGCCCAGGTACCCCGGCTGGACAGCGGGCGCAGGTCGAGCCGGCAGCCGGCCACGGCGATCCGGTCCCACCGGGGGAAGGCCGGCGGTGCCTCGGCGACGGTCAGCGCGGCCCAGCGGGTCGGGTCGGCGTGGCTCGGACCGAACTCCCGGGCGGTGCCGAGCAGCTTCGCGAACCGCACGCCCGGCGCCCGGCGCACCCGGCGGGGCTCGGCGGCCATCCGCCACAACGCCGCCGGTACCCGGCTCGGCGGCACCCGCCAGACATGCAGGCTGACGGTCACGCGACCGCGGCCGGGCTTCCTGCGGTGAGCCGGACGAGCTCCGCGTAGGTGGTCGGGAAGACCGCGTGCGGGATCCCGCCGGCCGCCCAGATCTCGGCGTACCCGGCGAGCGCCGTGTCGACGAGGGTGTGCAGCGGTTTGGGATGGCCGAGCGGTGCCACCCCGCCAATCGGCTGGCCGGTGTGTTCGCGCACGAAGTCCGGCTTCGCCCGGGTCAGCGCGGTCACGCCGAGAAGCGCGGCGACCTTCGCGGTGTCGACCCGGTGCGCGCCGGACGTCATGACCAGCAACGGCTGGCCGTCGGCGGCGAAGACGAGCGAGTTGGCGATCTGGCCGACCTGGACGCCCAGGGCGGCGGCCGCCGCGGCGGCGGTGGTGACCGCGTCCGGCAGCATGCGCACCCGGCTCGGCCGTCCGGTGCCGTCCCGCGCGTCGGCCGAGTCCAGCGCGTCCTGGACGGTGCTGACGTTGGGGTGCATGTCCCCACGGTACGGTGCCCGGCGCGCCGATCCGGATCGGGCGTTGCGGTCTTGTCGTACCCGGGGTTTACTCTAGTAGTGGTTCGAACGGCTGTTCGAATCGATCGGGAGACGCGATTCGCGGCGCGCCTCCCGAGGCTAGGCCATGGCGGCCCTGTCGTGGCCGAGCAGGGGACCGGATTTTCGCGGGTCCGGAACCCGGGGCGGGGTGTCCGCCCACCGCCCCCGACCCCCGGGCGGTGGGCGGACGCCAGCCAGCCGGGCGTGGCGTGGGGAAGCTCCACGTCCGGCTGGCACCGCCCGACCAGTGCCCGTCGACCCGTCAGGAGACAGCATGCACACCCCGAGCACAGCGGGAGCCCTGCGGCCGGTGGCGATGGCCGACAAGCCGCTGATCCCGGCCCACGCGCTGCCCCACCGCACCCCGGCCGAGCTGCTCGCCCTGGCTCGCCATGGCCTGGCCGAGGCCGAGGAGCAGCGGGTCGACGGCCTTCGGTACGCCACCGCGCACCTCGCCGCGCTGCGTGCCGCCGCGGCGGTGCTGGCCGCCCGGGCCCGCCCCGCACCTGGCCGGCGTGGCCGGCTGACCAGCGTCTGGGTCCTGTTGACCCTGGTGGCCCCCGAGTTGAGCGAGTGGGCGGAGTACTTCGCCGCCAGCGCGGCCAAGCGGGCCGCGGCCGAGGCGGGCATCCCCCGGGTGGTCAGCCCGCGACAGGCGGACGACCTGGTGCGCGCGGCGGAGTCGTTCATCTCCGTCGTCGAGCTCGCGCTGGGCCTGGCCCACCCGTCCCTGCTCGACGAACTCGTCGCCTGAGGCAGGCGGGGCACGAGGGGGCGTGCGCCGTGGCCCAGATCCTGACGCTGAAACGCCGCACCGTTTCGACCGGCGGGCTTTCCGAACTCGTGCGGTCGCACGGGTTGACCGGGCTGGTCCGGCCGGCCAGCGCGCACGTCCTGCGATCGGACGGGGTCGGCGAGCGGATCCTGCCGGTACTGCCCGAGCTGCGCGGGCTGTTTCCGGCCGGAGGACTGCGCCGGGGCTCGACGGTGGCGGTCGCGCTCCGGGGACCTGGCCCCTTCGGTGCCACCTCGGTCCTGCTGGCGCTGCTCGCCGCGGCGTCGGCGGCCGGCTCGTGGTGCGCCGTGGTGGGGATGCCGTCTCTCGGGCTGGTGGCCGCCGCCGAACTCGGGATCGCGCTGGAGCGGCTGGCGCTGGTACCCGACCCGGGGCCGGAGTGGCCGTCCGTGGTCGCCGCGCTGCTCGACGGTATCGACGTGGTGGTCGCCGCGCCGCCCGGCCCGGTACCGGCCACCCTGGCCAGCCGGCTGGCCGCCCGCGCCCGGCAGCGGGGCAGCGTGCTCGTCGGGTACGGCCAGTGGACCGGTGCCGACCTGGTACTGGAGACGGCCGGCGGCGGCTGGTCCGGACTCGACCAGGGCCGCGGCCGCCTCTCCCGCCGCGCACTGGTCGTCTCCCGGCACGGTCGGGGAGCGGCGGCCCGGCCCCGCGAGGCGACCGTCTGGATCCCCCGCGACCCCGCGACACCGCCGGTCGAGAGCGCTCCGCTGCTGGAGGCGACAGCGTGAGCGGAGCGAGGCGCGGCGGCGTCTGGACTGAGGAGCGAAGCGACGAGGGAAGACGGCGCACCAAAGCGCCTCGCGGAGCGAACCAGGAGATGCAGTGACAGCGTGAGCGGAGCGAGGCGCGGCGGCGTCTGGACTGACGAACGCCGCCTTGCTGAGCCAGCCCAAGTGCTGGCTCACGAGGAGCGAAGCGACGAGGGAAGACGGCGCACCAAAGCGCCTCGCGGAGCGAACCAGGAGATGCAGTGACTCGGATGATGGTGGTCTGGTGTCCGGACTGGCCGGTTGCGGCGGCCGGGCTGATCGAGGGCGTGTCCGTCCACGAGCCGGTCGCCGTCCTGGCCGCCAACCGGGTGGTCGCGTGCTCGCCGGCGGGGCGGGTCGAGGGGGTACGCCGGGGGCTGCGCAAGCGCGAGGCGCAGAGCCGGTGCCCTCGGCTCGTCGTCCTGGAACACGATGAGGCGCGCGACGCCCGGGCGTTCGAGCCGGTGGTCGCCGCGGTCGAGGAGCTCGCTCCGGGGGTCGAGGTGGTCCGCCCTGGCGCCTGTGCGCTGGCCGCCCGCGGGCCCAGCCGGTACTTCGGCTCCGAGGCGGCGGCCGCCGAGCGCATCGTGGAACACATCGCGCAGGCCTGCGTGGTGGAGGCCCAGATCGGGGTCGCCGACGGGGTGTTCGCGGCCGGGCTGGCGGCCCGGACCGGCCGGCTCGTGGAGCCCGGGGGGACGCCCGCCTTCCTCGACGGGATCGACATCGCGGCACTGGACCGTCCCGAGTTGGTGGACCTGCTGCGCCGGCTCGGTGTGGGTACCCTCGGCGGGTTCGCGGCGCTGCCGGCCGCGGACGTCCTCGGGCGGTTCGGCCTGGACGCCGCGCTGGCCCACCGGCTGGCCGCCGGCCGGGACGAGCGCCCGCTCGCCGCCCGCCGGCCACCGCCCGACCTGGACGTCGGGCAGACGTTCGACGAGCCGCTGGACCGGGTCGATGCGGCCGCGTTCGCCGCCCGGCAGCTGGCGGAACGGCTGCACGAGCGGCTGGCCGGGCACGGACTGGCCTGCACCCGCCTCGGCATCGCCGCGGTCACCGAACACGGCGCCGAGCTGTACCGCACCTGGCGGCATGACGGGCTGCTCACCGCCGCGGGGATCGCCGACCGGGTGCGCTGGCAGTTGGACGGGTGGCTGGCGCGCAGCCGCGCAGCTTGTCGGAGCGGCTACCAGCCAGCGCTCGTCAGCAGCCGCGCAGCTTGTCGGAGCGGCTACCAGCCAGCGCTCGTCAGCGAGCGCCGGCCGGGTGCGATCGTCCGGCTGCGGCTCTACCCCGACGGCGTGGTCGAGTACGCCGGGTTCCAGCTCCGCCTGTGGGGTGACGCGGGGGAGGAGCGCGACCGGGCGCACCGGGCGCTGACCCGGGTGCAGGGCATGCTCGGGCCGGACGCGGTGGTCACCGCGGCCCTCGTCGGCGGGCGGGATCCCGGCGACCGGATCCGGCTGGTGCCGTGGGGCGACGAGCGGCCCGAGCCCGCCCGGGAGCCCTGGCCGGGGCAGCTGCCCGAGCCGGCGCCGGCGAGCGTGCCGCGCGAGCCGCTGCCGGTCGACGTGTTCGACGAGACCGGGGCGCCGCTCGGGGTGACCGCCCGGCTGGCGGTCACCGGGACTCCCGCCGGGCTGGTGTTCGCCGGGCCACCCGGCCGCCGCGCGGCCGCGGTGGTGGAACAGATCACCGGGTGGGCCGGGCCGTGGCCGGTCGACGAGCGCTGGTGGGCGCCGGACGAGGTGAGCCGGCGGGTGCGCTTTCAGGTCTGCCTGGCCGACGGGCGGGCCCTGCTGCTCACCCTGGAGTCCGGTCTCTGGTCGGCGACGGGGGTGTACGACTGATGGCGTGGGAAGCCTCTGATCTGCCGTGGTCGGAGTTCGAGCGCCGGCTCTCCGGTACCGCGCCGCTGGTGGTCGACCCGGTCACGATCGAGTACGGCGACGGTTCGGACGCGCCGCCGTGGGTGCGTAGCCGGCCCCGCTACGAGCCGCCGCCGGCACCCGCCCCGCGACCGTCCACAGTGGACTATGCGGAGCTGCACTGCCACACCAACTTCAGCTTCCTCGACGGTGCCAGCCAGCCCGAGGAGCTGGCCGAGGAGGCTCACCAGCTGGGCCTGACCGGGCTGGCCGTCACCGACCACGACGGGTTCTACGGGGTGGTCCGGTTCTCCGGCGCCGCCCGGGAACTGGGCCTGCCGACCATCTTCGGCGCCGAGCTGTCCCTGGACCTGCCCGGACCGCAGAACGGCGAACCCGACCCGGTCGGCCGGCACCTGCTGGTCCTCGCCCGCGGGCCGGAGGGGTACGGCCGGCTGTCCCGGGTCATCTCCCTGGCGCAGATAGCGGGCCAGGAAAAGGGCCGGCCCGTCTACGACCTCGACGAGGTCGCCGCCGACCTGGGCGGCCACGTGCTCGTCCTCACCGGCTGCCGCAAGGGCCACGTGCCCGCCGCGCTGGCCGCCGGAGGCGACGGGATCCGCGAGCTGGACCGGCTCGTCACGCTGTTCGGGGGGGACAGCGTGGCGGTCGAGCTGACCCAGCACGGGTACCCCGACGACGACGAGCGCAACGATGCCCTGGCCGGGCTGGCGCGGCGGTACCGGCTGCCGGTGGTGGCCACCGGCAACGTGCACTACGCCAGGCCCGGCGGGCACCGGTTGGCAACCGCGTTGGCCGCCGTCCGGGCGCGACGCAGCCTGGACGAGCTGGACGGTTGGCTGCCCGCCGCCGGAGCCGCCCATCTGCGCAGCGGTGACGAGATGGCGGCCCGGTTCGCCGCGTACCCGTGTGCCGTCGCGCGGGCCGCCGCCATCGGCGCCGAGCTGGCCTTCGACCTGCACCTGGTCGCTCCCCAGCTACCGGCCTGCGAGGTCGGCGCGGGGCACACCGAGATGAGCTGGCTGCGCCACCTGACCTTCCAGGGGGCGCTGCGCCGCTACGGCACCCGCGCGGCCCGTCCGGACGCGTACCGCCAGCTCGACCACGAACTGAACATGATCGAGAAGCTCGGCTTCCCCGGGTACTTCCTGATCGTCCACGACATCGTGGAGTTCTGCCGCAAGAACAACATCTACTGCCAGGGCCGGGGCTCCGCGGCCAACTCGGCGGTCTGCTACGCCCTGGGCATCACCAACGTCGACGCGGTCGAGTGGGACCTGCTGTTCGAGCGGTTCCTCGCGCCCGAGCGCGACGGGCTGCCCGACATCGACCTGGACATCGAGTCCGACCGCCGGGAGGAGGCCATCCAGCACGTCTACCGCAAGTACAACCGGCAGCACACCGCCCAGGTGGCCAACGTCATCTCGTACCGGCCGCGCTCGGCGGTCCGCGACATGGCCAAGGCGTTCGGGTTCTCGCCCGGGCAGCAGGACGCCTGGAGCAAGCAGATCGACCGCTGGGGCTCGTCGGCGGTAGCCGATATCGACGACATTCCCGCGCCTGTTGTCGAGTACGCGAACCTTCTGCAGACCTTCCCCCGACACCTCGGCATCCACTCCGGTGGCATGGTGATCTGCGACCGGCCGGTCATCGAGGTCTGCCCGGTGGAGTGGGCGCGGATGGAGAACCGCAGCGTCCTGCAATGGGACAAGGACGACTGCGCGGACGCCGGACTGGTCAAGTTCGACCTGCTCGGGCTCGGCATGCTGTCCGCGCTGCACTACGCGTTCGACATGATCGAGTCGGAGCTGGACCTTTCCCGGATGCCGCTTTCCGACCCGGAGGTCTACGAGATGCTCTGCCGGGCCGACTCGGTGGGCGTTTTCCAGGTCGAGTCCCGGGCGCAGATGGCCACCCTGCCCCGGTTGCGGCCGCGCAAGTTCTACGACCTGGTCGTCGAGGTCGCGCTGATCCGGCCGGGCCCGATCCAGGGCGGCTCGGTACACCCCTACATCCGCCGGGCGCGCGGCCGGGAGGAGCCGAAGGTCCCGCATCCGCTGATGGAGAACGCCCTGAAGAAAACCCTGGGGGTACCGCTGTTCCAGGAGCAGCTCATGCAGCTCGCGATCGACGTGGCCGGCTTCGACGCCAACGAGGCCGACCAGCTGCGCCGGGCGATGAGCGCCAAGCGCTCGATGGAGCGGATGAACAAGCTGCGCGAGCGGCTCTACGCCGGGATGGCCGAGCGCGGCATCACCGGCCCGGTGGCCGACGACATCTACCTGAAGCTGTCCTCCTTCGCCAACTTCGGCTTCCCGGAGAGCCACGCGATGAGCTTCGCCTACCTGGTGTTCGCCTCGGCCTGGCTCAAGCGGTACCACCCGGCGGCGTTCTGCGCGGCACTGCTCAACGCGCAGCCGATGGGCTTCTACTCGCCGCAGACGCTGGTCGACGACGCGCGCCGGCACGGGGTACGGGTCCTGCGCCCGGACATCAACGCCAGCGACGCCAAGGCCGTCCTGGAGAAGGGCGACCGGCAACGTGCCGAGCCCGGGGAGCCGCCGGAGGGGTGGGGCCGGGGCGGGCCGGCCGTCCGGCTGGGACTGTCCGGGGTACGGACGGTCGGCGACGACGTCGCGAAGCGGATCGAGGAGGAGCGGCGCGCCCACGGACCGTACCGGGACATGGTGGACCTGGCCCGCCGGGCCGGCCTGTCCGCCACCCACCTGGAGGCGTTCGCCACCGCCGACGCGTTCGCCTGTTTCGGCCTGTCCCGCCGCGCGGCCCTGTGGGCGGCCGGCGCCGCCGCGCACGAGCAGGAGGGGCGGCTGCCCGGTACGGTCACCGGCGTCACCGCGCCGGCGCTGCCCGGCATGACCGCAGTAGACGAGCTGGTCGCCGACGTGTGGGCCACCGGCCTTTCCCCGGATACCCACCCGGCCGAGTTCGCGCGCGCCCACCTGGACAGCCTGGGCGCGCTGCGGGTCGCGGCGCTTGCGGAGGTACCGGACAAGACGCGCGTCCTGGTCGGTGGAATTGTCACCCATCGTCAGCGTCCGGGTACGGCAGGTGGTATCACCTTCATCAATCTGGAGGATGAGACCGGCATGCTCAACGTCACCTGCTCGCCCGGCCTGTGGCTGCGCTATCGGAAGGTCGCGCGGCTGAGCAACGCGCTGCTGGTACGGGGCCGGTTGGAGAGCGCCGATGGGGTGATCAACCTCAATGCCGACCGCCTCGAACCGCTGACCGTACCGATCCGCCCGCCGTCCCGTGACTTCCGCTAGACCCGTGACTTCCGCCAGCCGGTCCCGGGGGAGTACACCGATCGCGCCGTGGCGGCGATCGCCGCCGCCCAGGCACCCGCCCGCGATCTCAGCGCGGCCGCACTGCGCAGCGCGGAACGCCAGGTCCTGGACGAGAAGACCCGCCAGGTGGCCGGCTGGGCGCGCGAGCTGGACCTGGGCTTCGTGCTCGACGAGCTGGACCGGCTGTACCACGAGGTGGACCGGCTGCGGGCCCTGCTACGCCAGCACGGCGTCCCACCCGACCCGGCCCGGTGACGCCCGATTAGGCTGCCGGGAGTGGAGCGAACCCAGACCAGGCCGGTGACGCCGCGTACCGCGGTGGTGTGGGCCGCACTGCGCGCCGAGCTCGACCGCGGCGCCCGCCTCGTGGTGCTCGACGTCGGCGGCGGGACCGGCGGGTTCGCCGTACCGCTGGCCGAGGCCGGGCACCGGGTCACCGTCGTGGACGCGAGCCCGGACGCGCTGGCCGCGCTGAGCCGCCGGGCCGCCGAGGCCGGAGTTGCCGACCGGATCACCGGGATCCAGGGTGACGGGGACCGGCTCGCCGAGCTGGTCGCGCCGGGCAGCGCCGACCTCATCCTCTGCCACAGCCTGCTGGAGGTCGTGGACGACCCGGCCGGGGTGGTCGCCGCGCTGGCGGCCACGCTGCGCCCGGGCGGCGCGGCCAGTGTCCTCGTGGCGAACCGGGCCGCGGCGGTGCTGTCCCGCGCGATGGCCGGTCACCTGCCGGCGGCGGTCGCGGCGCTCACCGACCCGGACGGCCGCACCGGCGCGGCCGACAAACTGCGCCGGCGCTTCGACGCCGAGGGCGCCGCGGCGCTGTTGCGCGCCGCCGGGCTCACCGTGGCGGGGATCCACGGGGTACGGGTACTGGCCGACCTGCTGCCCGGTGCCGTTGCCGACGCCGATCCCGAGGCGCTGCTCGCCTTCGAGCTGGCCGCCGCCGACCGCCCGCCGTACCGGGACATCGCGACCCAGCTCCATCTCTACGCCCGAAAGCCATGACAACGCTAGCTGGCGCTCGCTCCGCTCGCGCAGGGTATGTGCCCCCCGGTAGCCGAGCATCCGACTCAGTCGCTGCGCTGCCTCGCTCCCGGCCGGCTGCGGGCGGCGGCCCATGACCGCTCCGCGCTACGGTCAGGCCAGCCTGCCCGACGTGCTGCCCGGCGCGCTGGCGGCGTTGGGGGTACCCGGCCCGGATCCGCTGGACCTGACGACCCGGCTGGCCGGGGTACGGCGGATCGCCGTCGTGCTCGTCGACGGGCTGGGCCTGCATCTGCTGCCGCGCGCCGCCCCGGTCGCGCCGACCATCGCCGACGTGCTCGCCGGGCGGCTCGGTACCGTCCTGGAGCTGACCAGCCCGTTCCCGTCCACGACGCCGACCAGCCTGGTCTCCCTCGGTACCGGTGCGCCGCCCGGCCAGCACGGCCAGCTCGGCTTCTTCCTCGCCATCCCCGGTACCGGCCGGGTGCTCGACCCGTTGACCTGGCGGGACGAGCCGGATCCCGCCCGCTGGCAGCCGGTACCGACGCAGTTCGCCCGGGGGGCGGCAGCCGGCGTGAAGATGAGCGTCGCGTCCCGGCCCGAGTACGAGGGCTCGGGCCTGTCCGTCGCGGCGTACCGGGGCGCCCGGTACCGCGGCGCCGCCGACGTGGACGAGCTGGCCAGCCAGGTGCTCGCCGGGCTGGCCGAGGCACCCGCGCTCAGCTACGGGTACCACCCGACGCTGGACACCACGGGACACGTCCACGGTGTCGACTCACCGCAGTGGCGGGCCGCCGCGGCCGAGGTCGACGGCCTGCTCGCCCGGCTGGTGGACGGGCTGCCGCGCGACGCCGCGCTGCTGGTCACCGCCGACCACGGCCAGCTCGACGTACCGGCGGACCGCCGGTTCGACCTGGACGCCGACCCGCGCCTGGCGGCCGGGATCGAGGTCGTCGCCGGCGAGCCGCGGGTCCGGTACCTGCACACCCGGCCGGGCGCTGCGCCCGACGTGCTCGACGCGTGGCGTGCCGTGCTCGGCGACGCGGCCTGGGTGGCGAGCCGCGAGGAGGCGATCGCGACGGGATGGTACGGGCCGGTGGCGGCCGAGCACGCGGCCCGGCTGGGCGACGTGGTGGTGGTCTGCCGGGACCGGTACGCCGTCCTGGCCACCAGGCACGAGAAGGACGTGATCGCCAAGTTGATCGCGTTCCACGGCTCGACGACGCCGGAGGAGATGGCGATCCCGCTCGTTGTTGTCAGGGGTGACCGCTAGCCTCAGCGCGTGGGACGCAGCCAGCACGTGCCCCGGGGCCGGGCCGAGGGGTTCGGTGCGGACGCCGACGACACCGGCTGCCCGATCCTGCACGTCGACATGGACGCGTTCTACGTGTCCGTCGAGGTACGCCGCCGTCCGGAGCTGACCGGCAAGCTGGTCGTGGTCGGCGGCGCCGGCCCCCGCGGGGTGGTCAGCTCGGCCAGCTACGAGGCCCGCGCCTACGGCGTCCGCAGCGCCATGCCCGGCAGCCAGGCCCGCCGGCTCTGCCCCGGGGCGATCTTCCTGCCCCCGGACTTCGCCGAGTACACGGCCGCGTCGCGGGCGGTCATGCGGATCTTCCGTGAGGTCACCCCGCTGGTCGAGCCGCTGTCCATGGATGAGGCGTTCCTCGACGTGTCCGGCGCGCAGCGCCTGCTCGGCCGCCCCGCGCAGATCGCCGCGCTGATCCGTCGCCGGGTCCGCGAGGAGCAGCGGTTGCCCTGCTCGGTCGGGGTGGCGCCGAGCATGTTCGTGGCGAAGCTGGCATCCACCCGGGCCAAGCCCGACGGGCTGGTCGTCGTCCCGGCCGGCCGGGTCCTGGACTACCTGCATCCGCTGCCGGTCGACGCGTTGTGGGGCGTCGGGGAGCGCAGCGCCGAGACCCTGCGCCGGCTCGGCCTGCAAACCGTGGGTGACCTGGCCGAGGCGCCGCCCGGCATGATCCGGTCGGCGCTCGGCGACGCGGCGGCCGCCCACCTGCACGAGCTGGCCTGGGGGCGCGATCCCCGGGCGGTGGTGCCGGAGCACGTCGAGAAGTCGATCGGTGCGGAGACCACCTTCGATACCGACGTCGACGACCTGGCGACCATCCGGCGCACCATGCTCGCGCTGGCCGGCAAGGCGGCCGGGCGGCTGCGCCAGGCCGGTCAGGTCGGCCGCACCGTCTCGATCAAGGTACGGCTGGCCGACTTCCGCACCCTCAACCGCTCCCGCACCCTCGGGGCGCCGACCGACGTCACCAAGGAGATCTTCGAAACCGCCTGGTCACTGTATGAGATCCTCCGGCCCGGTGACCGGATCCGGCTGGTCGGGGTACGGATCGAGGGACTGCTCGACGCGGGCCGCGCGCCCCGGCAGCTCGCCCTTGGCGTGCGCGAGCGGGGCTGGTCCGAGGCGGAGCGGGCCGCCGACGCGGCGGTTGCCCGGTTCGGGGCGGCTGCGGTGCGCCCGGCCAGCCTGTTGGGGCCCGCCGGCCAGCTTCGGGAAGCCGACTGGACGGGTGCCCCCGGTCCGTGGGACGGGGGGCCGGAGGACCCGACCGGCGAAAATACCGACACCTGACCCGCGACCGGCTTTCCGACCCGCGTACCCCCTCGTAGACTGGCGGGTAAGCAGCCACCTGGCTGTAACGGTCCGTCGATCCATCGCGGGTCGACATCCTGACCGGGGAGGAGTGCCGTGCCGCTCTCGGAACACGAGCAGCGGCTGTTCGAGCAGATCGAGCGGTCGCTTGCCGAGGATCCCAAGTTCGCCTCGGCCGTGCGCGCGTCCGACCCGCGCTTCCATGCCCGGCGCCGGCTGCTGGTCGCCGCCGCTCTCGTCGTCGCAGGTCTGGGTCTTGTCGTCTATGGCGCCATCAGCAAGAGCCCCCTGCTAGGGGTTGCGGGGTTCGTGGTCATGCTCGGCGCCGCCGTCTTCGCCCTCACCTCACTGCGCCGCGCGCATGGAAGTGAGCTGCGCTCGGTTGGCGGTAGCGCCCGCCGGTCGACCCGCCGGCGCAGCTCCCTGATCGACCGGCTGGAGGAGCGCTGGCGCCAGCGCCCGGAGGACAGCCGCTGACGGATCCCGGTAGACCGGGCAAGCATGAGAACGTGGGGGCGGCCACCAGGCCGCCCCCACGAGCATTCCGCGGACGAACGCCGCCCTGCTGGTCCGGCCCAAGTGCCGGCCCACGATCCGCTACCGGGTGCCGCGCCGGGGCAGCAGCCGCCGCGGGCTCAGCACCGCCACCACCGCGTCCCGGGCCCGGCCCAGCCTGTTGATCACACTGACCCCACCGGTACCGATACGGTGCCGCCACCGCCGCAGCACCGACGGCGGTAGCAGGAGGGCCTGCAGCCGCACCCGGCGCGAGCGGGTCAACGCCACCGCCCGGCGTACCGTTCGCAGCCCCCCGACCAGGTTGCCCGAGACGTCCGGGCTACGGGCGTACCGGGCCTGCTCCTCGGCCCGGCCGAGCAGGCGCAGCGCGTCGGCCGGTGAGCCGGTCAGGTCGAGCTCGGCCGCGACCCGGCGCGCGACGACCCGGGGCGTGTACGCGTCGCTGATCGGGACGTCGTAGTCCACCAGCGTGTCGACCAGTTCGTCCCAGGCCGCATGGGCTTCGCGTACCGCCACCGCCGGGCCGGCCGCCACCCGCATCTCGCCCGGCGCGCCGGCTGCATCGACCGAGGCCGCGCGCGGCTGCCCCCGGACCCGGCCGGGCAGCCGGCGGCGGCGCAGGACGGCCCGCCGCAGGGCCGGCAGGGCGGCGATGGCGAGCAGCGCCACCAGCACGCCGAGCAGCCACCACTGCCACCGGGACTGGTTGGCGTTCGTGGTGGCGACGCCACCGGTGCCGCCGGCGATGTCGCGCTCGTGCGGCGCCAGCCCCGTCTCGTCACCCGTGCCACTGGGGCCGGCGTTCGGCACCGCGGTACCCGGGTCGCCGCCGGAGTTCGGGATCGGGTTGTTCGCGTCGGGCGCCCAGTTGGTCTTCACCGAACCGGACCGGGCCGGGGTCGGGTCGAACGGTACCCAGCCGAGACCGGGGAAGTAGACCTCGGTCCAGGCGTGCAGGTCCTGGTTGGTCAGGGTCAGCATCTGGCCCTGCCGGTTCGAGCCCTGGGCGAAGCCGAACGCCACCCGGGCCGGGAAGTGCGCGGTCCGCACCATCCACGCCATCGCGACCGCGTACTGCTGGCAGTACCCCTCCTTGCCGGTGAGGAAGTCGACGAGGTCGGAGCCGGTCGTGCCGCTCTTTGTGGTCACCGAGTACCGGAAGCCGTTGGCCGAGGAGAAGTACAGCAGGATGGCCATGACCTGGTCGTACTCGGTGGTCTTGCCCTGGGTCAGTTCCTTGACCTTCTGGTCGACGAGGGCCGGCTGCTGCGTCGGTATCCGCGCGTACTGCAGGATCGAGCTCTGCGGCTCGATCGGCCCGACGGCCCGCAGCGCCGCCGGCGAGTACTGGGTGGCGAGGTAGTCGAACGAGTACGTCTTGCCCTTGGTCGACGAGCGGTTCGAGTACACCTGGTCGCCGGCGAAGTCGTACAGCCAGCTCCCGTCCAGCTTCTGGGTGGTGGCGAGGCGCTGGTAGATCGGCAGGTAGTAGGGCGCCCGGCCCATGTCGAAGTCGGTGATCGAGACGCTGGCGTGGTACTCGTGCTGGGTCACGTCCCTGGCCGTGACCGCCGGATCCGGGATGCCCTTCGCGGTCACCGCCTGGCCGGTGGCCGGTGCGGTGTTGCGGAAGCCGGTCGCGGTGAGGTCGTCGGCGACGGCGAAGCGCAGGTAGTACGGGTTGGGATCGTTCGTGGTGACTTTGAGCATCTCGAACGTCTTTTCGGTGTTCAGCTTGCCGGCCAGCGCCGCGAACAGGTTGACGGTGGCCCCCGGCCGGCCGCCCTGGCCCGATCCCGGCCCGTTGCCGAACCCGTTGTACCGGGACAGCAGGCCGCTGGTCATCCCCGGGACGAACAGCGGCAGCGCGACCGCGAGGGCCACCCCGGCCACGGTGAGCCGCCGCCCGGCCGCCGCCAGCGGCGACGGCTCCCAGACGTCGACGCCCCGCCCGTCGCCGGTGAAGCGGCGGCCGAACCGGCGCACCCGGTCGACGTTGTCGGACACGAGCAGCCAGAGGAACCCGATCGCGCCGATCACGAACGGGATCGGCGAGACGCTGTCCACGTGGACGAAGACCGGGATCGCGTAGATCGCCAGCATCGGGAACCCGGCGACGGCCGGCCGGCGCAGCCCGACCGCGCACACGTCGACCACCACGGCCACCAACCCGACCCCGAGCGCGGTCAGGAACAGCAGCCCGGGGGTGTCGGGTACCGGCAGCCCGCTCTTCTGGATATCGGCGGTCGCGTTGGTCATCAGGTCGCCGAACGCGCGCAGCGTCGTGCGGGTGGGGATGGTACCGAGGAACGCGTGCGGCGCGTGCGCCAGCCAGGTCACCATCACGACCAGGGCGCCCAGCATCGCCAGTATCTGCGCCCAGAGCCTGGCGCGCAGGGCCCGTGCCGCGATCGCTGCGCCGCTGACGGCGGCGATCACGAACATGCAGTACAGGGCCCAGGTCCAGGTCGCGAAGATGGTCGACATCGGGGTGGTGGCCAGCATGGTCGCCGAGGCGGCGGCGAGCGCGACCGAGCGGCGCTGGTTCATCCTGATGCCTCCCGCGTAACCCCGGCCGTGGTCACGGTCTCGGCCATCGCGGCCCGCCAGGCGAAGCCCTGCGCGCCCCGCCCGGCCTGCGGCCACAGCGCCGGGAGCCGGTCGCCGTGCGCGACTCCGGTGACCCGCCAGCCGGCCTGGACCAGGCGCAGCGCGGCGGCCGAGTGGGCGCGGTCGGCCTCGATCCGGGCCGGCTCGGGCAGGGTCAGCCAGGTGGTGCTGTCGACCAGGAAGCCGATGGCGGTCGCCTGCGCGCCCCGCCAGCGGGCCACGACGTCCGCGTCCGCCGTGGACAGGGCGCCCAGGACCGCGATCACCAGGCCGCCGTCGGCCCGCTTGCGCAGCCGCTCGCCGATCCGGCCCAGGTCGGCCCGGGCGGACAGCTTCACCTCGGCGAGGTGGTCGAGGATGGCGCCTTCGGCGTCGCCGTCGGACTTGATGGCGTCGATGTCCGCCAGGTCCGTGACCAGGCGCAGGTGGTACCCGGCCTCGCGCAGGTGCACGGCGATGCTCGCGATCGCGGAGACCGCCCATTCGAAGCTCGCCGTCGGACCCTCCCCCCGGTGCGCGCTGCGCCGCACGTCCAGGACCAGCGTCGCCCGGCTCTCCCACGGCTGCTCCTCGCGGCGCACCATCAACTCACCCACCCGCGCGGTCGACCGCCAGTGCACCCGGCGCAGGTCGTCGCCGTGGCGGTACTCGCGGGTCGCCGCGTCGTCCTCGCCGTGTACCGCGACCGAGCGCGCCCGGGAGTCTCCCGTGCCGGTGTACTCGCCGGTCAGCCGGACGGTGGGCAGCGGTACCACGGTCGGGGTGACGGTCAGGTGGTCGATCGACGGGAAGGCGCGGGCCAGCTCGCACAGCCCGAACGGGTCGGTCAGCCGGATCACCAGCGGCCCGATCTCGTACCGGCCCCGGACGTCGGCGCGCACGCTGTAGGCGACGGAGCTGGCCTGGCGCCGGCCGAGCCGTTCCAGGACCAGGCGCGGCCGGCTGCCCAGCGCGTATGGCAGCCGGTCCTCCAGCAGCAGCGTGCCGGTCGGCAGCGCGGAGAGGTTCTGCAGGCGAAGGACCACCCGGGCGGTCGCGCCGACCTGGGTGCGGGTCGGCTCCAGCGATCGCGTGCAGGCCAGCTTGTACCTGGTCCGCCCCACGTACCACGCGGCCAGCAGCGGCAGGACGCCGATGAGGATGGCGACCCGCAGCAGGTCCTTCTCGCCGAACGCCAGAGCGGCCAGCGCAACGGTGACCGCACAGGCGAGGAACGACTTGCCGCGGGTGGTCAGGCCGCGCAGGCCCTCGCGCATGGCTAGCGCCTCCGGTCGTAGGGTTCCCGCGGGTCCCGGGGCCGCACGTCGTAGGGGGAGCGCTGCGGCCGCTCGAGCGGCAGCGGCAGCCGGTGCACCAGGTCGGCCACGACCGCGTCCGTGGTCCGGCGGCCGAGGTCGTCGGGCAGCACGTAGTCGCGCCCGTCCAGGGCGGCGACCGCCCGGGCGGTGCGCAGCAGGTGCAGGGTGGCCCGCGGCGAAGCGCCCAGGCGCAGCTCGGGCGACTCGCGGGTCGCGGTCACGAGGTGGACGGCGTACTGCTTGACGGTGTCGGCGACGTGCACGTCGTGCACGGTCGCGATCAGGCGCCGTACCATCGCCGCGTCGGACACCGGGCGCAGGTCGTCGAGCGGGTCCACCGCGGCGTGCACGTCGAGCATCGCCAGCTCGGCGGCCCCGTCGGGGTATCCCATGGCGATCCGGGCGGTGAACCGGTCGCGCTGGGCCTCGGGCAACGGGTAGGTGCCCTCCATCTCGATCGGGTTCTGCGTCGCGATCACCATGAACGGCGTCTGCAGCCGGTACGTGACGCCGTCGATCGTGACCTGCCGCTCCTCCATACACTCCAGCAGCGCGGACTGGGTCTTGGGCGAGGCCCGGTTGATCTCGTCGCCGACCACGATGTTGGCGAATACCGCGCCCGGCTTGAACTCGAAGTCGCGCGTCTCCTGGTTGTAGACGCTGACCCCGGTGACGTCGCTGGGGAGCAGGTCGGGGGTGAACTGGATCCGCCGGACGGAACAGTCGATCGACCGGGCGAGCGCCTTGGCCAGCTTCGTCTTGCCCACGCCCGGTACGTCCTCGATGAGCAGGTGCCCCTCCGCGAGCATGACCGCCAGGGCCAGCCGTACCGTCGCGGTCTTGCCTTCGATGACACGCTCGATGTTGTGCACGATGGCGCTGGTCGCGGCGGCGAAGTCGGATGCCGGCAGCGGGCTGCCCAGTTCGTCAGCGGTGCTCGGGATGGTCACTGGCCTCCTCCTCGGTGCCCTCGGCGGCCAGTGGGGTCACGGCACACCGGTCGGGTCCGTCGGAGACGGGGTGCGGATCCCCGCCGGGCCACCTGCTTGGGAACAGGCTAGCCCGCGTATGCGACAGTCGCCGACTGCCCGTTCGGTAGGGGAGACAACCGCCGTTCGGGGATGGTTCCGCCGGGTCGGAATCCGGCCCATCGCCACCAGGGCGGCCGGTACCTGAACTTACGCGCGGTACCGGACTCGGCGCGCTACACTGCCGGCATGACCCGGGCCGTCCGACTTCTTAGGCGGCCGTGCTGATCTCACCCGGACAGCACGGCGACCCCTCCTGCACGAGGGGTTTTTTCATGCCCGCAGAACCCATACGGCACAATCCCGATGGCCCCCACGGACGACACAGGTGACGACGATGACCCAGGCCCAGGCGGACATCCCGCCGCACCGGTACACGGCTGAGCTGTCCCACGAGATCGAGGCGCGCTGGCAGGACTTCTGGGAGGAGCGCGGGACCTTCCACGCGCCGAACCCGGTCGGGCCGCTGGCCGACCCGGCACACCCCCGGGCCGACGCCGAGAAGCTGTACGTGATCGACATGTTCCCGTACCCGTCCGGCGCGGGGCTGCACGTCGGGCACCCGCTGGGATACATCGGCACGGACTGCTACACGCGGTACTTCCGGATGGTCGGGCGCAACGTGCTGCACCCGATGGGCTTCGACGCCTTCGGGCTGCCGGCCGAGCAGTATGCGGTACAGACCGGTACCCATCCGCGCAAGACCACCGAGGAGAACGTCGACCGGTACCGGGCCCAGCTGCGCCGCCTGGGCCTGGCCTACGACGACCGGCGCTCGTTCGCCACCACCGACGTCGAGTACTACCGCTGGACCCAGTGGATCTTCCTGCAGATCTTCAACTCGTGGTACGACCCGGATGCGCGCCGGGCGCGACCGATCGCGGAGCTGGTGGCGGAGTTCGACGCCGGCCGGCGCCCGGTTCCCGGCGGCCGCCCCTGGGACGAGTTGGGACGCGCCGATCAGCGTCAACTGATCGATGACCACCGGCTGGCCTACATCTCCGAGGCGCCGGTGAACTGGTGCCCCGGCCTGGGTACGGTGCTGGCCAACGAGGAGGTCACCCCGGAGGGGCGCTCCGAGCGCGGCAACTTCCCGGTGTTCAAGCGCAGCCTGAAGCAGTGGATGATGCGGATCACCGCGTACGCCGACCGGCTGATCGAGGACCTGGACGCGCTGGAGTGGCCGGAACCGATCAAGCTGATGCAGCGCAACTGGATCGGCCGCTCGACCGGTGCCCACATCGACTTTCCTACCGACGCGGGGCCGATCCGGGTGTTCACGACGCGGCCGGACACGGTGTTCGGCGCGACCTACATGGTCCTGGCGCCGGAGCACGAACTGGTCGATGTGCTGATGCCCGCCGGCTGGCCCGAGGGCACCAAGCCGGCCTGGACCGGCGGGCACCCGACCCCGGCCGAGGCGGTCGCCGCCTACCGTACGTTCGCGGCCAACGAGACAGAGGCCGAGCGCACGGCGGAGAGCCGGGAGAAGACCGGGGTCTTCGTCGGGGCGTACGCGGTCAACCCGGTCAACGGCGCCCGGATCCCGGTGTTCATCGCCGACTACGTGCTGGCCGGGTACGGCACCGGCGCGATCATGGCGGTACCCGGGCAGGACGCGCGGGACTGGGAGTTCGCCGAGGTCTTCGACCTGCCGATCATCCGGACGGTACAGCCGCCCGAAGGCTTCGACGGCAAGGCGTACGCCGGCGAGGGGCCGGCGATCAATTCTGGCGCACCTCAGACCCTCAGTCTGGACGGGCTGGACGTCGCCGACGCCAAGAAGGCGATCATCGACTGGCTGGAGGAGCACGGGTACGGCAGCGGCGCCACCACCTACCGGCTGCGCGACTGGCTGTTCTCCCGGCAGCGGTACTGGGGTGAGCCGTTCCCGATCGTGTACGACGAGACCGGCCTGCCGGTCGCGCTGCCCGAGGAGATGCTGCCGGTCGAGCTGCCCGAGATCGCCGACTTCTCGCCGAAGACCTTCGACCCGGACGATGCCGGCTCGACCCCGGAGACCCCGCTGTCGCGCGCCCGCGAATGGGTCGAGGTGGAGCTGGACCTGGGTGACGGGCCGAAACGGTACGTCCGGGAGACCAACACGATGCCGCAGTGGGCCGGCTCGTGCTGGTACGAGCTGCGCTACCTGGACCCGACCAACGACAAGGTGCTGGTCGACCCGGAGAACGAGCGGTACTGGATGGGCCCGAAGTGGCCCGGCGACTGCGGCGGCGTCGACCTGTACGTCGGCGGCGTCGAGCATGCCGTGCTGCACCTGCTGTACGCCCGGTTCTGGCACAAGGTGCTGTACGACCTGGGCCACGTCTCGTCCTTCGAGCCGTTCCGGCGGCTGTTCAACCAGGGGTACATCCAGGCGTACGCGTTCACCGACGAGCGGGGCAGCTACGTTCCCGCCGAGGAAGTGTCCGAAGTGGACGGTGGCGGGTACACCTGGCGCGGCCGGCCGGTGGTGCGTGAGTACGGCAAGATGGGCAAGTCGCTGAAGAACGTGGTGACGCCCGACGAGATGTGCGCGCAGTACGGCGCCGACACCTTCCGGGTGTACGAGATGTCGATGGGCCCGCTGGAGGTGTCCCGGCCCTGGGAGACCCGGGCGGTGGTCGGCGCGCAGCGGTTCCTGCAGCGGGTCTGGCGGGCCGTGGTCGACGAGCAGACCGGCGCGACCCGGGTGGTCGACCAGCCCGCCGACGAGGAGACCCGGCGTACCTTGCATGGAGTCATCTCGGCCGTGCGAACCGATATGGAGGGTCTACGGTTCAACACCGCGATCGCGAAGCTGATCGAGCTGACCAACCGGGTCACCGCGATCGGCGGGTCGGGTACCCCCCGGGAGGTCGCCGAGCCGCTGGTGCTGATGGTCGCGCCGTTCGCACCGCACATCGCGGAGGAGCTGTGGCGGCGGCTGGGCCAGGAGGACTCGGTGGCCTACGTGGACTTCCCGGTCGCCAATCCGGACCTGCTGGTCGCCGAGTCGGTCACCTATCCGGTGCAGGTGAACGGCAGGGTCCGCGGTCGGGTCGAGGTCGCGGCCGACGCCACCGAGGAGGCGGTACGGGCGGCTGCGCTGGCCGCCGTCGCCGAGCACGTGACGGGCGAGCCGCGCAAGGTCATCGTGGTACCGGGCCGGATGGTCAGCGTCGTGGTCTGAGCCCGCTGCTACTTCGCCCGCTGCTAGCGGCGGGCGAAGTAGAAGGCGACGACGCCGCCGATGAGCGTACCGAGGGTGGCGACGACGGTACTGAAGAAGCCGATCATGTCCTTGAGCGCGGGGGTCCTGAACCAGCCGATCAGGCTGACCAGGATCAGGATGGAGACAAGGCAGACCCCGAAGATGAGCAGGAGTGAGAGGGCCACCGTGCGGACGTGGTCGGGCGAGGGTGACGCTGGGCCGAGCGATTCGAGACCTCTGGTGCTGGCGTCCGGGTCGTCCTCGGTGAACTCAGCCAGCTCGGTACCGTCGTTACCGTCCATGGTTGGCTCCCCAGTCGGCTACCCGGCGCAGCAGCTGGTTGAGGAGCCGCGCCAGCTCGGGGAGCGGGTTCGGACTCAGACCGCGGTGCGATGCTCTCGGGTCCTCGTCCGACAGGTCGAGTTCCTCGGACTCGTCGGGGTGGTGCGGCCATGCCGGCCGTCGACTGCTGGTCATGAAAGCATGTTGCACGCAGCCGAACTGCAAGGCTACGGTCCGTAAGGATCGACTAGTTGCCGATCATGACCATGCGCCGGCCGACGGGACAAACGGCCCTCACCGATCGGAAAGCCGCAGGTCGCCGATCCGACCGCCATCGGTTACCTGGTGAACTAACCCGCGCGGGGGACCCGGGCGCCGGCCTCACTGGTTGACGAAGACCAATTCGCGGGTGTGGCCCTGGTGATCTTCGAGCAGCAGGCGGGCACCACGCTGCTTGCGGGCGTCGTAGAGCCACTTCTGGATCGAGACCGCGCGGCGGAGCTGCTCGGTGACTGACGTTCCCTGTTCGGCGGCCATTTCCTGCAGCGCTTTGACGACTTCCTCGGACAGGCTGACCGTGAGCTTGATGGTCTTCATCGAGTCACCTCTCAATATCACCACGTGACGATGCAGCCACAGTATGTATCGCAAGCCGTCCAGATGCCAGCCCAGTACCTGCTTTTGGCCGGCTCCTTACCGACACAACAACGACCCAAACGGTGGATGGTTTCGATCGACTCCAGCCTCCTGGTGCCGCCGAAGTGTCGTACCCCCGGACGAGAATCCGGGTATGACACACGATCCGATTGCTCTGTTCGACGCCGCGGCCGCCCAGGCCGACCGGGTCGTCGCGGCGGTGCGCGACGACCAGCTCGCCGACCCGACGCCGTGCACCGACTGGCGGGTGCGCGACGTCATCAACCACGTGGTGACCGGCAACCTGCTGTTCGCCGCGATCGTCGCCGGCACGCCGCGGCCCGACCGCAGCCGGGATCACCTGGGTGACGACCCGCTCGCGGCCTTCCGCGACTCGGTCGCCCAACTGTCCGAGGCGTTCGCCAAGCACGACGTGCTCTCGGGCACCTACGCCACGCCGGTGGGCGAGGGGCCGGGTGCCCTGCTGGTACACCTGCGGTTCAACGAGCTGATGGTGCACAGCTGGGACATCGCGAAGGCCACCGGGCAGTCCACCGACTTCGACCCGGAGCTGGTCGCGCAGAGCCAGGCCATCTTTGCGGCCGTGCCGGTGCTCCCGCGCGGCGACGGCAAGCCGTTCCGCGACGCCCAGCCGGTACCGCCCGGGGCGACCGACGCCGACCGGCTGGCCGCCTTCCTCGGTCGCCAGGTGTAGCGAGGTGCGCGATGACCCGGTTGTGCGTGACCGACGCGCGGTGTGAGGCGCTGTTCGCGTCGGGCCTTCAGCGATCGGATGCCCCGACCGCGCAGGCGGTGACCGAGGCGATCAGCCGCGCGGTGCGCGTGTTCGGCGTGCGCGGCTGCGCCGCCCGGATGGCGCAGGAGTTCGGCGACCACCCTGAGGCGGCCGCCGACCGGATGCGGTGGGTCCGCCAGGTGGTCGGCGCAGTGTTCGCCGCCGTACCACGGCCGGCGGAACCGCCCGCACGACAGGTGGGGCACGCCCTTCTGCGCGCTGCCTGACCACGGCCAGGTGGGGTCCTGCGCCATAAGTGGGTCGGGCCGGGTGTTCCGGGCCGCGACCGGGCTTATCCGTGGGCGGTCGGGTGGCGGGGCTCGTAGAGACCGAGTTCGGCGCCTCCGGGTAGCCGCAACGCGGTGATCAGTCCCCAGCCCTCGTCGCTGACCGGGCCGGTGACCTCCGCGCCCTTGGCCTTCAGTTCGGCGAGGGTCGCCTCGATGTCGTCGCACATGAGGTACAGCTCATGCCGGGTCGGGCCCTCGGCCGGGTGGACGGCCAGTTCGGACGGGGGGAGCGCGAAGATCGGCCAGCCGCCTCCGGCATCGACGGACGGGAAGCCGAGGACGTCGGCGAGGAAGGCCCGTACCTCCTCGGCCGCCGGACTGAAGATGATCGTGTGCGCCCCAGTGATCATGGCGTTCCTTTCAATGCGGACAGGCGCTCCGCGCGCAGCCGGTTCGACCAGGTGTCGTCCAGCGGCGCCAGGGTGTCCTGGCCGGTGGCCCAGCGCAGCAGCAGGTCCGCGAGGGCCGGGTTGCGCGACAGGGCCGGACCGTGGGAGTAGGTACCCAGCACGGTGCCGGACCACGCGCCCTCGGTGTGGCCGTCGTTGCCGACCCCGGCGCTGACCTTGGCCAGCGGCCGGACCTCGGGCCCCAGGTGGGTGCGCCCGCCGTGGTTCTCGAAGCCGGTCAGGGTGGGCAGACCGAGTTCGGCGTCCACCTCGCCGGCCAGTTCGCCGACCGCGCGGGTCGGTCCCCGGTCGGACGACAGGTCCAGCAGTTCCAGGCCGGCGCACCGCTGCCCCTTGGCGTAGAACGCGGCGCCCATGAGCTGGTAGCCGGCGCAGACGGCGAAGACCACCGCCCGCCGGTCGACGGCCTTGTGCAGGCCACCGTCGGCGATCAGCCGCTGGGCGGCCAGGGCCTGCGGTCCGTCCTCGCCGCCGCCGAGCAGGTAGATGTCCGCCTCGACCGGTACCGGCTGGCCGGAGCGGACCTCGGTCGCGGTGACGGGCAGCCCGCGCTGGTTCGCCCGGTGGGCCAGGATCAGCAGGTTGCCCCGGTCGCCGTAGGTGGACAGCAGGTCGGGGTACAGCCAGACGATCCGTAGTCGCGATTCAGTTGACACGGTCCAACTCCGCTCGGATGTCCTGGAACGCGGTGTAGTTGGCGATGACCTCCAGCCGCCCGGGCGGTACCGCGGCGAGCGCCTGCGCGAACGTCGGTACGTGCTGGAACGGCACCTCGTTGACCGCCAGCCGGACCGCGAGGTCGTAGGCGCGGTCGCCGGTGATCAGTACCGGACGGCCGCGCAGCGGCCCGAAGTCCACGTCGAACAGCCAGGAGGTGTCCAGGCCGTCCGGGTCGCGCGCGTTGATCGACAGCAGCGTCGGGGCCTGGTCGGCCATGTCGAAGGCTTCCAGCCAACCGGCCGGGTTCTTCGCCAGCAGCAGCCGGATGGCACGGCCGTCCCGCTCGACCTGGGCGTACCGGCCGGCGACCGAGGCCACCTCGGCGAGGCGGGGGAGCGCGTCGGCCGGCGGTACCCCGAACTGGGCCGCGACAGCCAGTGCGGTGGCCGCGTTGGCCCGGTTGACCCGGCCGGGCAGCTGAAGGCGGACCGGATGGCGAGCGCCGTCAGGCGCGACCACGGCGTCGCCGTCGAGCCCCCACTGGGGAGTCGGGCGGCGCAGCGTGCAACTCGTGCAGTACCAGTCCGCGTCCGGTTCCCCACCGCCGGAGGCGAGGTTCGGCTCCCCGGCCCCGCCCTCAATGAGCATTCCGGCTCCCGAAGCTTCGCCGGGCGACCCGGAACGTTCACCCGCCCGCGCGATGGCGCCGCCGCACTCGGGGCACACCCAGGAGTCGTCGTGCCAGCGCTGCCCGGCCGCGACCCAGGTGACGTGCGTGCTCTCCCAGGCGGCCCAGACCACCATCGGGTCGTCCGCGTTCGCGACCAGGTGTACCGGCTGGTCGCGCAGCGCGTCGCGCCACAGCTGGGCCATCATCGCCACCTCCTTGGCCCGGTCGAGCTGGTCGCGGGACAGGTTCAGCAGCGCGATCACCCGCGGGCTGGTGGCGGCGAGCACCCGGGGCAGGTAGTGCTCGTCGACCTCCAGCACGGCGTACGGCGTCTCGCCGGCCTTGGCCAGCGCGGAAGTGTGGCCGCTCGGCATGTTGGCACCGTACGAGTTTGTGGCGACCGGGCCGAGTACCCGCAGCGCGGCCGCGGTGAGCCGGGTCGTGGTGGTCTTGCCGTTGGTACCGGACACGAGCGCGATATCCCGGCCGGCGGCCAGGTGGGCGAGGAGGTCCGGGTCGATGATCAACCCGAGCCGGCCGCCGATCACGGAGCCGTCCCCGCGCCCGGTCGCGCGGGAGATCGCGGCGGCGCCGCGGGACACCGTGGTGGCGAGCCGGGCGCGGAACGGTCTGCGCGTGGTCACGCGCACGAGGGTAGCGAAGGCGCGGACAGCCGAATACTGCTGGCGCCGTACGAGCCGCGCAGCGGGAGCTCCCGCGCCAGGTGCACGGCCGGGTGCTGTCGCTTGCGGCCCTGGTGACGTTCGGGCTGGCGCCGCTCGGGTTGGCGCTGACCCCGCTGGCCGCGGGCCGGTTCGTGATCCCGGCGGTCGGCCTGTTCGCGGCCGCGGTCAACGTGGCCACCTCCTACGCGGTCCCGGTCGTCCCCGGCGTTCCCCACTTCGCCCCACCCCGGCCGGCGGCGGTGGAGGATCCGTGCCCGGCTCGGTTGTTCCGGGTGATTTGTCCTGACCCCGTTCGGGTGATCGTCACTTTCCGTACCGGCAGGACCGATCCTGCCCTCCACCCACCTCCACCCACGCTGACCTGCGTGTTTGCGACTCCGCGCGGCGTTGAGTCGGCTGGTTTACCGTTGACCGTGGAGGGAAGTGGAGTACAGTGGGGCGCGGTGGTAGGGCTGGGAGGCTTTACCCGCCCAGGGGACGGGCGAGGAGGTGGGGTCGTGTTTCTCGGCACCCATACCCCGCGCCTGGACGACAAGGGCCGGTTGATCCTCCCCGCGAAGTTCCGGGACGAGTTGGCGGGAGGTGTCGTGATCACCAAGGGGCAGGAGCGCTGTCTGTACGTGTTCCCGGCGCCGGAGTTCCAGCGGATCGCCGGGCAGCTTCGCGAGACGCCGGTCACCCACAAGGCAGCCCGGGCGTACAGCCGGGTGTTCTTCGCCAGCGCACACGACGAGGTGCCCGACAAGCAGGGCCGGGTCACCATCCCGGGCCACCTGCGGGAGTACGCCGGGCTGGACCGCGAACTCGTCGTGATCGGGGCGAGCACCCGGGTGGAGATCTGGGACAAGCAGTCCTGGGACAGCTACCTCGCCGAGAGCGAAGAGGATTTCGCCGGCATCGAGGAGGGGGTGCTGCCCGGCGGGCTGTGACGGCGTGACGTGCCGGCTCGCCCACGGGCCGGCACGATTGCCCGCCGCCGTACCGCGAGATCTCCAGCCGCTCGCGTTCCTGGCATCCCTTCCCCGGTGCCAGGAGGCGACGCGGATGGGGATCTGACGGTACGGCGGCGGCGACGACCAGGTAACGGGTGGACCGCGAACCACCCGGGCCGCGCCTGGTGGGCAAGGGGGTCGAGATGGCGACGCACACCCCGGTACTGCTTGAGCGGTGCCTGGAGCTGCTCGGCCCCGCCCTTGCCGCACCGGGCCGGTCCGGACGGGACGCGATCCACGTCGACGCCACGCTGGGGCTGGGTGGGCACGCCGAAGCGGTGCTCGCCGGGTACCCCCGGTTGGTACTGGTCGGGCTTGACCGCGACGCGCAGGCGCTACGCCTGGCCGGGGAGCGGCTGGCCCGCTACGCCGACCGGACCCGGTTCGTGCACGCCGGGTACGACGAGTTGCCCGAGGTGCTCGACGACCTCGGGTACCGGGTGATCGACGGCGCGCTGTTCGATCTCGGCGTCTCCTCGATGCAGCTGGACGAGCCGGCGCGCGGGTTCGCCTACGCGCGGGACGCGCCGCTGGACATGCGGATGGACCAGAGCCGGGGCCGCACCGCGGAAGAGGTGGTGAACACCTACGACGCGGCGAACCTGGCCCGGGTCCTGCGGGTGTACGGCGAGGAGCGGTTCGCCCGGCAGATCGCCGCAACGATCGTCCGGGAACGGGCCCGCTCGCCGATCACGTCCTCCGCGCGCCTGGCGGAGCTGATCGAGCGGGCGATCCCGGCACCGGCCCGGCGGACCGGCGGCAACCCGGCCAAGCGCACGTTCCAGGCGCTGCGCATCGAGGTCAACGGCGAGCTCGACCAGCTCGCGGCCGGGGTACCGGCGGCGCTGGACCGGCTGGCCGTCGGCGGGCGGGCGGTGGTGCTGTCCTACCACTCGCTGGAGGACCGGATCGTCAAGCAGGCGATGGCGGTACGGGCCCGGTCCTCGGCGCCGGTGGACCTGCCGGTGGAGCCGGTCGGGTCGGGGCCGCGGCTGCGGCTGCTGACCAAGGGGGCGGAGCTGCCGCCCGACGCGGAGGTCGCGGCGAACCCGCGGGCCGCGTCGGTCCGGTTGCGCGCCGCGGAACGCATTGACGAACGCAAGAGGGTGCGGGTCAAGGCCATGCACCAGCCCGGTACGCGTGGGGGCGCGCGACGCCGGACGACGACTGACTGAGGGGGAGGACATGACGACGTCGACCGCGACGGCGATTCGTCGCCAGCCGATCAACCGGCTGCAGAAGCCGCAGCTGCGGGTCGCACCACCGGCACCGGTCACCGTGGCGCGCGCGCCGTTCGTGGCGCTGGTACTGCTCGTGGTGGTGGCCGGGGTGCTGGGCATCCTGGTACTCAACGCGAAGATCAACGAGAACGCCTTCACGCTGTCCCACCTGCAGGACCAGCAGAGCACGCTGGACCAGCAGGAGCAGCAGCTCGACCAGCACCTGGCCACGCTGGAGGCGCCGAACAGCCTCGCCGCCGCCGCGCACCGGCTGGGGCTGACCTCATCGGGTACGCCGGCGTACCTGCCGCTGCCGAACGGGCAGTCGGTGGGCGTACCGCAGCCGGCGGCGGGCCAGCAGAACGCGAGCGGGCAGCAGGGGCGCTGAACCGTGCCGCCGCGGAGGCGCCATCGTGGGCCGGCACTTGAGCCGGACCAGAAAGGCGGCGCTCGTCAGCGCCGGGAGCCGCCCGAGCCGACCGTGGTACCCATCCGCGGCCGCTCGGGCGGGTCCGGCGGCCGCGTCACCGGCCGGCCGGCGCGCAGCGGGATCGGCGAGGCCCGGCGGTACACGCCGCGCGGGCGGACGACGCGGGAGACCGGTACCCGGGATCCGTTCCGGCCGGCTCTCGAACTGCTGCACGGCGAGCCGGCCCGGACCGCGGCTGCGCCACCCCGCCAGCGCGCGACGCCACCCCCTACCACCCCCAAGGCGCGGCCGGCGAAGGCCGCACCGCGCCGGCCCGCGCGCAAGCCGAAGCGGCCGCCGCGCCTGGCCGAGCCGGTCCGCCGGTTGCGCGTCGGTACCGTGCTGATGCTGGTGTTCTTCACTGTGATCGCCGGGCGCCTCGTCACCCTGCAGCTCACCGACGCCAGCGAGGTCGCCCGGCGCGGCCTGCACGACCGGCTGGCCCACGAGGTGCTCTTCGCGCCGCGCGGGACTATCGTCGACCGGGCCGGCAACGTGCTCGCGCAGAGCATCGAGGCGCGGTACGTGTACGCGGACCCGTCGAAGATCTCCGCGAAGGACGTGCAGCCCAACGCGGAGGCGCTGCGCGCGCTGATCGGCAAGCCGGTGTCCGAGCTGGTACCGCTGATGTCGCGCAAGAAGCGGGCGGACGGCAGCATCGACCAGTTCGAGTACCTGGCGCGCGGCGTGGACATCGCGACCGGCAACGCGGTCGAGGCGCTGAACCTGCCCGGCATCGGCGTCGCGCGCGATGAGCGGCGCACCGCGCCCGGGCACGACCTGGCGGCGAACCTGATCGGGTTCACCGGGTACGACGGCGGCGGGCTGACCGGGCTGGAGGCGGCGGTCGACCCGCTGCTCGCCGGCGTGGACGGGTCGCGGGACTTCGAGACCGGGCACGGCGACCTGGGTACCAAGATCCCCGGCGGGTACGAGGACGACAAGCCGGCGCGTCCGGGCAGTTCGCTGCAGCTGACCATCAACCGGGACGTGCAGTACGAGGTGCAGCAGCTGCTGGCGCAGCGGATGCAGGCCGTCAACGCGGACTTCGGCGCGGCCGTCGTGCTCGACGTGCGGACCGGCGACGTGCTGGCCCAGGCGAGCTATCCCGGGTACGACGCGGCGAACCCGGACAAGTCCACCCCGGCCCAGCGCCTGGACGGGCCGAGCCAGATCGTGGTCGACCCCGGGTCGGTACACAAGGTCATCACGCTGGCCGCCGGGCTGCAGTGCGGCGCGATCCAGCCGGACTCGGCGATCCCGCTACCTGGATCCGTGATCAGGAAGGGGGACACCCGGTTCGAGGACACCACGCCGCAGAAGCCCGGTACCCGGATCACCATCCCGGGGATCCTCGCGTACTCGTCGAACGTCGGCACGATCACCGTCGCCGACAAGACCACCCCGCAGACGCTCTACGACTACCAGCTCAGGTTCGGGCTCGGCAGCGCGACGAACGAGGGCATGCCGGGCGAGGCGCCGGGGTTGGTCCAGCCGCCGAGGCGGTGGAGCGGGTCCAGCTACGGTTCGATCCCGATCGGCATGGGCGTTTCGGTGACTCCGCTGCAGATGGCGGCGGTGTACGCGACGATCGCCAACGCCGGGGTGTACGTCCAGCCGCACCTGATCGCGGCGACGATCTCGCCGGACAAGAAGGTGCGTCCGGCCGACCCGCCGGTCAAGCGGACCGTCCTGTCCGCGCTAACCGCCAACACGCTGCGCGAAGACCTGGAGGCGGTGGTGACCGCGCCGGGTGCCACCGGGCACTCGGCGGCACTGCCGGGGTACCGGGTGGCCGGCAAGACGGGTACCGGGTTGCAGGTCAAGGACGGGAAGTACGTACCGGGCGAGGTGGCCTCGTTCGTCGGCATGGCGCCGGCCGAGGCGCCCCGGTTCGTGATCGCGGTGTTCGCGCACAGCCCGGGCGGGGAGGGTGGCGCGGTCGCCGCTCCGGCCTTCCGCGACATGATGGCCTTTACGCTGCGCTATTTCCAGGTACCGCCGAGTGCAGGTACGGCGCCGAAGTTCACCCTGACCTTGTGAGGCACCGTCCAGGTTCTGGTCAGCAGCCGGTAGGGTCTGACGGCGTGCCTGGCTATCCGCGTCCCCGGACGGTACCCGCGCGCTCGCTCGGCGAGCTGGCGGGGCTGCTGCGCGTGGCCGTCGGCGCCGCCGACCGGCCGATCACCGGGGTGACGCTCGCCAGCGACACCGTCCGGCCGGGCGACCTGTTCGCCGCGCTGCCCGGGTCGCGGGCACACGGCGCCCGGTTCATCGAGGCGGCCCGGGCGGCCGGGGCGGTCGCCGTGCTCACCGACCCGGCCGGTGCTCTGGCCGCGGCGGACGCCGGCCTGCCCGCGCTCGTCGTCGACGATCCGCGTGGCGCGCTCGGCGAGGTCGCCGCGCTCGTCTACGACCGGCCGACCGGGAAGCTGACCGTCCTCGGGATCACCGGTACCGCCGGCAAGACCTCGACGGCGTACCTGCTCGACGGCGGGCTGCGCGCGGCCGGCCGGACCACCGGCCTGATCGGTACCGTCGAGACCCGCATCGGCGACGAGGTGCTCGACAGCGCCCGGACCACCCCGGAGGCCAGCGACCTGCAGGCGCTGTTCGCCGTCGCCCTCGAACGCGGGGTCACCGCGCTGGCCATGGAGGTGTCCAGCCACGCCCTGCCACTGGGCCGGGTCAACGGGACCCGGTTCGCGGTCGGCGGGTACACCAACTTCGGCACCGACCACCTGGACTTCCACGCCTCGGCGGACGAGTACTTCGCGGCCAAGGCGCTGCTGTTCGACGGGCGCTGCCGGTACGAGGTGCTGAACCTGGACGATCCGGCGCTCAAGCCGCTGTTGAAGCCGGACACGATCACCTACTCCGCGGCCGGCGACCCGGCGGCGACGTGGCGTGCCGGCGACGTCCGGCCGGACGGGTACGGGCAACGGTTCCGGGCGTCCGGGCCGGACGGCATCGCCCTCGATGCGGGCGTCGGGCTGCCCGGCCGGCTGGAGCGGGTCACCGCGCCCGGCCCGGTCGTCGGGGTGGTCGACTACGCGCACAAGCCGGACGCGATCGTCGCCGCCCTCGCGGCGCTGCGGGAGTCCACCCTGGGCCGGCTGATCTGCGTGATCGGGGCGGGCGGCGACCGCGACCGGGCCAAGCGCCCGACCATGGGAGCGGCTGCCGCCGAGGGTGCCGACCTGGTGATCGTGACCGACGACAACCCGCGGACCGAGGACCCGGCGGCGATCCGCGCCGAGGTCCTCGCCGGAGCGCGCGGTGCCGCTGAGGTCGTCGAGGTGGACGGGCGCCGGGCGGCCATCGCCGAGGCGGTCGCCCGGGCCGCACCCGGGGACCTGATCGCGCTGCTCGGCAAGGGCCACGAGCGCGGGCAGGAGGTCGGCGGCGAGGTGTACCCGTTCGACGACCGGGTTGAGCTGGCGGCGGCTCTGGCCCGACGGTTCGGGAGCACCCCATGATCGAGATGACGCTGGCCGAGGTCGCCGCGGCGGTCTCCGGGTACCTGATCGCCGCCGATCCGGCCGCGGTCGTCACCGGGCCGGTCGAGTACGACTCGCGGCTGGTCGGGAAGGGCGGCCTGTTCGTGGCGTTCCCCGGCGAGCACGTCGACGGGCACGACTACGCCGCCGCCGCGCACGCGGCCGGCGCGGTGGCCGTCATCGCCACCCGACCGCTGCCCCCCGGCGCCGAACCCGTCCCGACCGTCCTCGTCGACGACGCCCGCGTGGCCATGGCGAACCTCGCCCGGGCCAGCGTGGACCGGCTGCCCCGGCTGACCGTCGTCGGGCTGACCGGCTCGTCCGGCAAGACCACGACCAAGGACATGGTCGCCCAGCTCCTCGTCGGGCTCGGCCCGACCGTCGCCCCGGCCGGCTCGCTCAACAACGAGCTGGGCCACCCGTACACGGTGCTCAAGGCCGGCCCGCACACCCGGTACCTGGTCCTGGAGCTGGGTGCCCGCGGGCTAGGCCACATCCGGTACCTGTGCGGGATCGCCCGGCCGCGGATCGGCATCGTGCTCAACGTCGGCGTCGCGCACCTCGGCGAGTTCGGTACCGTCGAGGCGATCGCCGCGGCCAAGGGCGAGCTGGTCGAGGAACTGCCACCGGACGGGCTCGCCGTGCTCAACGCCGACGACCCCCGGGTGGCCGCGATGGCGGACCGTACCAATGCCCGGGTGGTCCGCGTCGGCGAAGCGGAGACGGCTGAGGTCCGGGCCGAAGACATCGCGCTGGACGAGCGCGGCCGGGCGGCGTACACCCTGGTCACCCCGGAGGGCCGGGCCCCGGTCCGGCTGGCGGTCAGCGGCCGGCACCAGGTCGGCAACGCGCTGGCCGCCACCGCGGTGGCCCGCGAACTGGGGGCACCGCTGCCCGACCTGGCCGAAGCACTGGGCCGGCTGCGCTTGGTTTCCGCACGAAGGATGGATGTCTTCGACCGGCCCGACAATGTCACCGTGATCGACGACTCGTACAACGCCAACCCGGCCTCGACCGCGGCGGCGCTGCGTGCGCTGGCCGCGATGGCCCGGGGGCGGCGCGCCGTGGCGGTGCTCGGCTACCTGGCGGAGCTGGGGGAGTACGAGCGGGCCGGCCACGAGGAGGTCGGGCGCCTGGCCGCCGAGCTGGGCGTGGACCTGCTGGTCCCGGTCGGCGCGCCGGCCGCGCCGATCCACGACGGCGCGACCGGGGTGGCCAGCTGGGGAGGGAAGTCGGTGCGGGTGTCCGATCAGGAGGAGGCCGTCGCCCTGTTGCGCGGCGAGCTGCGGCCGGGTGATGTGGTGCTGGTGAAGGGTTCGCGGTACCGCACCTGGGCGATCGCCGACGCCCTCCGGGAGCCGGTCGCATGAGATCCGTGATCGTCGCGGCCTGCGTCGCGTTCGTCCTGACCCTGTTCGGTACGCCGTTCGCGATCCGGGGCTTCATCCGGCTGCGCGCGGCCCAGCCGATCCGGGACATCAACACCTCGCACGCCGGCAAGCGGGGTACCCCGACGATGGGCGGGGTGATCTTCATCGTCGGCACCGTCGTCGCGTACTTCGCCGGCCACCTCGTCCTCAACACCCTGCCGGAGCAGCAGATCGTGCCGCCCGGCCCGACCATCACCGGCCTCGTGCTGCTCGGCCTCATGGTGTTCAGCGGCGCGATCGGCTTCATCGACGACTACCTCAAGGTACGCAAGCGCAACAGTCTCGGCCTCAACAAGCGGGGCAAGCTGATCCTGCAGCTCATCGTCGGCGCGGTCTTCGGGATCGTCGCGCTCTACTTCCCGGCCACCAACGGGCAGACCGTCGGCAGTACCCACGTCTCGTTCGTCCGGGACATCCACTGGCTGAGCATCGGCAAGGTCGGCGCGGTCATCCTGTTCCTCGCCGTCGTCATGGCCACCACCAACGCGGTGAACCTGACCGACGGGCTGGACGGCCTGGCGACCGGCGCCTCGATCATGGTGCTCGGGGGGTACCTGCTGATCGCCTTCTGGCAGTACCGGCACTGGTGCGCCGACGTGAAGTCGCCGACCTTCACCAGCGTGTACTGCTACCAGGCGCGCGATCCGCTGGAGGTGGCCCTGATCGCGGGCGCGGCCGCAGGTGCCTGCGTGGGCTTCCTGTGGTGGAACGCGTCGCCGGCCCGCATCTTCATGGGCGACACCGGCTCGATGTCGCTGGGCGGGCTGATCGCCGGCATGGCCATGGCCACCCGTACCGAGCTGCTGCTGCTCGTCCTCGGCCTCCTCTTCGTCATCATCACGATGTCGCTGATCATCCAGATCGTCTCGTTCCGGACCACCGGTAAACGGGTGTTCCGGATGTCCCCGCTGCACCATCACTTCGAGCTGGCCGGCTGGAGCGAGGTCAACATCGTGATCCGGTTCTGGATCATCGCGGGGATCGGCGTCGCGGTCGGCCTGGGCATGTTCTACGGCGACTTCCTCCGGGTGGTTGGTTGACCAAGCTAGCCGGCGCTCGCTCGACCCGGCACGTGCTGGTCGCGGGGACCGGTGTCGCCGGTTCGGCCGCCGCGCGGGTGCTGCTGGACAGCGGTGTCGAGGTCACCGTGGTGGACCGGGCGGCGTCGGCGCGGTTGTCGGCGCTGGAGACCGCGGGCGCGCACGTCGTCATAGCCGCCGACGCCCCGCCGCCCGGGCTGCTGGCCACCGTGTCCGAGGTGGTCGTCTCGCCGGGCTTCGCGCCACACCATCCGCTCGTCGTCGCCGCCCTCGCCGCCGGGCTGGAGGTGTACAGCGAGCCAGAGCTGGCCTGGCGGCTGCGCGGTCCGGACGCGCCGGTCTGGCTGGGCGTCACCGGTACCAACGGCAAGACCACGACCACCACGATGCTCGCCGCGATGCTGGCCGCCGCCGGGTACCGGACCGCGGCGCTGGGCAACATCGGCGAGCCGCTGGTGTTCGCGACCGGGTACGACGTGCTCGCTGTCGAGCTGTCCAGCTTCCAACTGCACTGGTCGCGCGACCTCGCGGTACCGGCCGGGGCGCTGCTCAACCTCGCCGACGACCATCTGGAGTGGCACGGCACCTTCGACGCGTACGCGCGCGCCAAAGAGGCCATCTGGCGCTCGGCGACCCCGGCGGGCGGCGGGGTGGCGGTGGGCAACCTCGACGATACCCGGGTCGCCGCGCTGCTTTCCCGGGTGACCGGCCGGGCGGTCGGGTTCACCGTGGGCGCCCCGGAGCCCGGCCAGCTCGGCGTGGCCGACGGGTGGCTGACCGACCGCGCTTTCGGGGCCGGCCGGCTGATCGAGGCCGACCGCATCCGCCCGTCCGGTACCCACAACGTCAGCAACGCGCTCGCCGCCGCCGCCCTCGCCCTGTCGCACGGGGTCGACGCCGAGGCGGTCCACGACGGGCTCGCCGGGTACCGGCCCGAACCGCACCGCAACGCCCTCGTCGCCACGGTCGGCGGGGTGGCCTACGTCGACGACAGCAAGGCGACCAACCCGCACGCCGCCCTCGCCTCGCTGACCGCGTACCCGCGGATCGTCTGGGTGGCCGGCGGCCAGCTCAAGGGCGTCGACGTCGGTGACCTGGTGAAAAGCGTCGCGGACCGGCTGGCCGGCGCGGTGCTGCTGGGCATCGACCGCGCGCAGGTCGCGGACGCGCTCGTGCGACACGCCCCGAACGTCCCCGTCATCACGATCGACAGCACCGATGATGGGGCGATGGGCGAGGTGGTACGGGCGGCCGCCGGGCTGGCCCGGCCGGGCGACACCGTCCTGCTGGCCCCGGCCGCCGCGTCCAGGGACATGTTCGTCAGCTACGCGCACCGGGGCGCCGCGTTCGCGGCCGCGGTCCATGAGCTGGAGACCGGGTGAGCGGCGCGGTCCCGGAGACGGCCGTCCGGCGGGGGCCGCTCGCCGCGCTGCACGGCCTGCTGGACCGGCCGCTCGCGTCGTACTACCTGCTGCTGTCCTCGTCCGGGCTGCTCCTGGTGATCGGCCTGGTCATGGTCTTCTCGGCGACCAGCGTGCAGTCGTACGCGGCCAGCGGCAACGCGTTCTTCTCGGTCTCCCGTCAGGCGGTCTTCGCGCTGCTCGGGCTGGGTGCGTTCTGGGCGTTCCAGCGGCTGCCGGCCCGCACCTACCGGGCGCTGGGCACGCCGCTGCTGATCGTGTCGATCGGGCTGCTGCTCATCCTGGACCTGGTCGGCGTGTTGCCGGGCGCGCGGCTCGGGCCGGTCCACGGCGACACGACCAACAACCTGTGGCTGTACCTCGGTCCGGTCGAGCTGCAGCCCTCGGAGCTGGCCAAGCTGGCGCTGGCGCTGTGGGGCGCGAGCGTGCTCGCCGCCAAAGGCGCCGCGATCGGCTGGTGGAAGGAGCTGGTCCGGCCGCTGTTCCCGGTGGCGGTGCTGGTGTTCCTGCTGGTGGGGTACAACGACTTCGGCACCATGGTGTGCCTGGTGATCCTGTTCGGCGGGCTGCTGTGGGCCGCGGGCGTCCGGCTGCGCGTCTTCGCCGGGCTCGGCGTCGTGGCGCTGGCCGGGTTCGCCCTGCTGATCACGATGCCCGGCTTCCGGTACCGGCTGGAGCGGCTGACCAGCTTCGCCGACGCCAAGCACTGCGACCCGCAGCAGGCCTGCTACCAGAGCCTGCACGGGCTGTACGCGATCGCCGACGGCGGCTGGTTCGGCGTCGGGCTGGGCGAGAGCCGGCTCAAGTGGGGCTGGTTGCCCAACGGTCACAACGACTTCATCTTCGCGGTCATCGCCGAAGAACTCGGTGTGGTGGGCTGTTTCGTGGTGCTCGCGCTGCTCGCTGTCCTCGCGTACACCGGCCTGCGGATCGCGCGCCGGGTCGACGACCCGTTCCGCCGGCTGGTCGCCGCCGCGATCACGATCTGGCTGGTCGGCCAGGCCACCATCAACATCGGCGGGGTCGTCGGACTGCTGCCGATCACCGGGCTGCCGCTGCCGTTCATCTCCGACGGGGGATCCGCCCTGGTCGTGACGCTGGCCGCGATCGGCCTGCTGGCCTCCTTCGCCCGGGCCGAGGCGGATGCGGCGCGCGCCCTGCACGCCCGTCCACCTGATCGCTGGGTGCGACTACTCTGGGCGCCGCTACCGCCGCTACCCCGGAGCCGGCGGGGTACCGGAAGGAGACGGTGATGGCGGGCGAACTGCGGTCGGTGGTACTGGCCGGGGGTGGCACCGGAGGACACGTGTACCCGCTGCTCGCGTTCGCCGACTGCCTGCGCCGCCACGATCCCGGCCTGCGGATCACCTGCCTGGGCACCGCCCGCGGCCTGGAGAACGAGATCCTCCCGCCGCGCGGGTACGACCTGCGGCTGGTACCGGCGCACCAGCTGCCCCGGTCGGTGAACATGAACCTGGTCCGCACCCCGGACCGGATGTGGCGGGCCGCGCGGGCCACCCGGGCGGTACTCGACGAGGTGGCCGCCGAGGTGGTGGTCGGTTTCGGCGGGTACGTGGCGGTACCGGCGTATCTCGCCGCCTGGCGCCGGCACACGCCGATCGTGATACACGAGGTGAACGTCCCACCCGGGGTCGCCAACCGGCTCGGCATTCGCTTCACCAGGCACGTGGCGGTCGGCTTCCCGTACCAGACCGAACAGGTACCGGCCCTGCGCGACGCGCGGGTGACCGGGGTACCGCTGCGGCCGGCGATCGCCACGCTGGACCGCGCCGCGCGGCGAGCCGAGGCCCGGGCGCACTTCGGGCTCGATCCGGACCGGCCGACGCTGTTCGTGTTCGGCGCCTCGCAGGGCGCCCGGTCGATCAACCTCGCGATGGCCGGCGCCGCCAAGGCGCTGACCGCGGCGGGCATCCAGGTACTGCACATCATGGGCGCCCGCAACGAGCCGGTGGAGATCCCGCCCGACCTGCCGGTCCCGTATGTCACCACCAAGTTCCTGTCCGAGATGGAGCTGGGGTACGCGGCCGGCGACCTCGCGCTGTGCCGGGGCGGGGCGATGACGTGTGCCGAGACCGCGGCGGTCGGCATGCCGGCGATCTACGTACCGCTGCCGTACGGCAACGGCGAGCAGCGGCGCAACGCGCTGCCCGTCGTCGAGGCCGGCGGCGGCCTCCTCCTCGACGACGGCGACCTGAGCCCGGCCTGGATCGAACGGACGGTGATCCCGCTGCTGCACGATCCCGCCCGGATCGCGGCCATGTCGGCGGCCGCCGCCGGGTACGGCCGCCGCGACGGCGACGAGGCACTGCGCTCGTTCGTGTACGAGGCGGTCGCCTGATGCTCACGGCAGAGGACCTGGGCACCGTCCACTTCGTCGGCATCGGCGGGGTGGGCATGTCCGGACTGGCCCGGCTGCTGCTGACCCGGGGCATCCGGGTCACCGGCAGCGAACTGCGCGACTGGCCGCACCTGGCCGGCCTGCTCGCGCTCGGCGGCACCGTCTACATGAGCCACCAACCGTCCAATCTGGACGGTGTCGACACGGTGGTGTACTCCAGCGCCATTCCCAAGGACCACCTGGAGCTGGTCGAGGCGCGCACCCGTGGCCTTCGGCTCCTGCACCGGGCGGAGGCACTGGCCGTATGCACGACCGGGCGGCGGACGATCGCCATCGCCGGTACCCACGGCAAGACCACGACGACGTCGATGACCACGGTGATCCTCCAGCACGCCGGGCTGGATCCGTCGTTCGTGATCGGCGGGGAGATCTCCGAGGTCGGCTCGAACGCCCACCACGGCAGCGGCGAGTACTTCGTCATCGAGGCCGACGAGCACGACCGCTCGTTCCTGCACTACCGGCCGCACGTGGCGCTGGTCACCAACATCGACGCGGATCACCTCAACACGTTCGGCGACCTGGCCGGGCTGGCCGACGCCTTCCTGGAGTTCTGCCAGCGGGTACAGCCGGGGGGGTTCGTGGTGACCTACGCCGACCAGCCGGCAGCCCGGGAGCTGGCCCGGCGGGCTCGCGACGCCGGGCTGACCGTCTACACCTACGGCGAGGCCGACGACGCCGACCTGCGGATGAGCGAGATCACCTCGTCGGTGCGCGGCGTCCGGTACCTGGCCAGCCTGGACGGTACGGCGCTGGGCGAGGTGGCGCTGCCGGTACCCGGGCGGCACCTGGGGCTCAACTCGGCGGCGGCGGTACTGATCGCGCTACGGCTGGGGGTACCGGTCGAGACCGTCGTCGCGGCACTGGCCGCCTTCCCCGGGGTACGGCGCCGGTTCGAGCTCAAGGGCACCGCCGACGGGGTACGCGTCTACGACGAGTACGCCTACCACCCGACCTCGATGACGGCCGCGCTGCGCACCCTGCGGGAGGTCGCCGGGGACGGCCGGCTGATCGTGGTCTTCCAGCCTTACCGGGTGTACCGGACCCGCGACCTGCAGGCCGAGATCGCCGCCGCGCTGGCCATCGCCGACGAGGCGGTGATCCTGGAGGTCTTCGGACCGGGCGAGGTCCGCGAACCCGGCGAGGGCGGCGTCGCGCTGACCGACGCCATCGACCTGCCGCCCGAGGCGAAGGTGTTCGTCCCCGAGTGGGACGAGGTACCCGCTGAGGTCGCCCGCCGCGGCCGGGAGGGCGACGTGGTGGTCACCATGGGCGCGCCGCCGATCTCCCTGATGGGCGACGAGCTGCTCGCCGCTCTGGCGGAGCGGGCGGCCGGATACGCCCCGCGGCACGCGCCCGCCCAGGTCGATGAACGCGCCACGTAGGTGGCGGCTGGTCCGGGCCCGGTCCGACGCGATCCCGGCCTCGGTGCGGCGGTTCAACGAGCGGGCCCGGCAGCGCCGGTGGCGGGCCGCCCGGCCGTGGCTGGTCGGTTCGGCCGCGCTGGCGCTGGCCGGGCTGGCCGGGTGGCTGGTCTACGCCACCCCGCTGCTCGGGGTACGGCAGGTCACCGTCCAGGGCACTGCCATGCTGACGCCGCAGGAGGTGCGCGCCGCCGCGGGGATCCGGGACGGTACCCCGCTGGCGTCGCTGGACCTGGCTGCCGTGCGCCGGCGGGTGGGCGCGCTGCCGCCGGTACGCGCCGTGAGCGTCGAGCGGGACTGGCCGTCGCGCGTGCTGATCGTGGTCACCGAGCGGGCCGCGGTCGCCGACCTGCCGCGCGCGGACGGCCGGTACGATCTGATCGACGCGGCCGGGGTGGTTTTCCACACGGTACCGGCGGATCCCGGCCTGCCCGCCCTCAGGCTGGCGGCGCCCGACCCGGCCGACCCGACCACCAGGGCCGCGCTGCGTGTCCTCGCGGCCCTGACCGCCGAACTGCGGGCGCAGCTGGTGACGCTGGTCGCCGAATCGCCCGCGCGGATCCGCCTGGAGCTGCCCGGCAACCGGCAGGTCATCTGGGGCGACGCGACCGAGAACGCGGACAAGGCGGTGGCCGCCACAAGGCTGCTCGGGTACCCGGGGACCGTGATCGACGTGAGCGCGCCACAGTTCGTGACGATCCGGTAGAACGCCGCCTTGCCGATCCGGCCCAAGTGCCGGCTCGCGAAAAACGCCGCCTTGCCGATCCGGCTCGCGAGACCGGCGTTGCGACACGCCGTGACGGGTCCTTGGATCACGGCGAGGCGGCGCATACGTTGCCAAGAGGGCGGTAGTTGACATAACTCCAACCCTCTAGTAGAGGGTGAGGGTTACCCCCCTGCCCTCGGCGTACGGAGCGGGCGTCGCCGGCCGCCCGCCACCTCGAAGGGAAGGCTGACCGATGACACCTCCGCACAACTACCTCGCGGTCATCAAGGTCGTCGGGATCGGCGGCGGCGGCGTCAACGCCGTCAACCGGATGATCGAGGTCGGCCTCAAGGGCGTCGAGTTCATCGCGATCAACACCGACGCGCAGGCGCTGCTGATGAGCGACGCCGACGTGAAGCTGGACGTCGGCCGGGAGCTGACCCGGGGCCTGGGCGCCGGCGCCAATCCCGACGTGGGCAAGAGCGCCGCCGAGGACCACCGTGACGAGATCGAGGAGGTGCTCAAGGGCGCCGACATGGTCTTCGTGACCTGCGGCGAGGGCGGCGGTACCGGTACCGGCGGCGCGCCGGTCGTCGCGCAGATCGCCCGCAAGCTCGGCGCGCTGACCATCGGCGTGGTCACCCGGCCGTTCTCGTTCGAGGGCAAGCGGCGCCAGGTACAGGCCGAGGCGGGCATCGACGAGCTGCGCAACCAGTGCGACACGCTCATCGTGATCCCCAACGACCGGCTGCTCGCGCTGGGCGACCGCAACATCAGCATGATGGACGCGTTCCGCCAGGCCGACCAGGTACTGCTCTCCGGTGTCCAGGGCATCACCGACCTGATCACCACGCCGGGCCTGATCAACCTGGACTTCGCCGACGTCAAGAGCGTGATGAGCGGGGCCGGCAGCGCGCTCATGGGCATCGGCAGTGCCCGCGGGGACAACCGGGCCGTAGACGCGGCGCAGCACGCGATCTCCAGCCCGCTGCTGGAGCAGAGCATGGACGGGGCGCGCGGCGTGCTGCTGTCCATCGCCGGCGGTTCGGACCTGGGCCTGTTCGAGATCAACGACGCGGCCCAGCTGGTCACCGACGCGGCGCACCCGGAGGCCAACATCATCTTCGGCGCCGTGATCGACGACGCACTGGGCGACGAGGTCCGGGTCACCGTGATCGCCGCCGGGTTCGACAGCGGCGCCCCGGCGTACAAGCCGGCCGAGCCGCAGCGGGTACCGTTGCCCGAGCCGCCCCACCACAACCACTCGCGCCAGCAGCCCACGCCCACCGGGTCCGCACCCCGCCGGGTGCTCTTCGACGACGTGGACGTGCCCGACTTCCTCAAGAACGGTGCCTGACCCCGCGACAACGCTGCCCGACCGGCGTACCGAGCTGGCCACCCGGCTGGCCCGCGTACGGACCCGGATCGCGGACGCCTGCGCGGCCGCCGGCCGGGACCGCGCCGCGGTGACCCTGGTCGCGGTCACCAAGACGTACCCGGCCAGCGATGTGCTGCACCTGGCGAGCCTCGGGGTCCGCGACATCGGGGAGAACCGTGACCAGGAGGCCGCCCCGAAGGCCGCCGCGGTTGCCGCGGCCGGGGCGGAGGTGCGCTGGCACTTCGTGGGGCAGTTGCAGCGCAACAAGGCCCGCTCGGTGGTCGGGTACGCCACGCTCGTGCACTCCGTCGACGGCGTGCGGCTGGCGGCGGCACTGGGCCGGGCTGCCGACCGGTACCGGGACCAGCCGCTGGACGTGCTCGTCCAGGTGAGCCTGGACGGCGACCCGGCCCGGGGTGGCGCCGTGCCGGGCGGGCTCGTCCCGCTGCATGATACGGAGCCGGACCGGCAGCTCGACGCCGTGGCCGAGGCGGTCGCCGGCGCACCGGCGCTGCGGCTGCGCGGCGTGATGGCGATCGCGCCACTGGACTGGGCGCCGGAGCGGGCCTTCGAGCGGCTCGCCGCGGTGGCCGCGACACTGCGGGAAAGGTATCCGGCGGCGGATCTGATTTCTGCCGGAATGAGCGAGGACCTGGAGCAGGCGGTCGCATTCGGGGCGACACATGTGCGGATCGGTAGCGCGTTGCTCGGAAACCGGCCGGCCCTGCGGTAACCTGACCGGAGCGCCGAACTTACACGGTTGTGTTTCCGCAGTTGGGCTCGAAGACACGGCCGGTAAGAGCGGTTGACCGGGCGCGGCATTCCATGGGGGGAACCTGCCGCACGGGGCGAGAAGAGGGACGGCGCGATGGGAGCACTGCGCAAGGCCTCGGACTCATCGAGGACGAGGACGACCGTCACTACGACGGGCACGGCTACGACGACGACTTCGAGGACGAGGTCGATGCGGCGCCGGTGTCCGGGCGTCCGCGGACCGCGGTGGCGGAGCGCCTCGCCGAGGCCCGCGAGACGGGGCGCAGCGAGCGCACGGCCGTCCGGCCGATCAGCCGGCCGGTGCCGTCCGGCACGAGTTACCCGACGCGAGACAACCTCGCGCTGGCGCCACAGGTACAACTTCGGGAGCGGGCGGTGGTGACGGAGGACGACGAGCGGCGCTACCAGATCACCACGCTGCACCCCACGACCTATAACGAGGCGCGCACGATCGGTGAGCATTTCCGGGACGGGGTACCGGTGATCATGAATCTCACCGAAATGGCGGAGGCGGATGCCAAACGTCTGGTGGACTTCGCGGCCGGACTGGCGTTCGGGCTGCGGGGTACCATGGAGCGGGTGACCAACCGGGTCTTCCTGCTCTCGCCGGCCAACGTTCAGGTCACCGCTGAGGACAAGGCCAGGATCGCCGAGGGCGGGTTCTTCAACCAGAGCTGACCAAGGGATCCCCCGGACGTGCTGATATCGATCATTGCCCAGGCCGTCTACCTGGTCCTGTACTTCTTCTGGCTGGCGCTTCTGGGCAGGTTCGTGATGGGCTGGGTACTTTCGTTCGGGCGACGCTGGCACCCCGGCCGGGGAGCGGCGGCGACACTGGAAGCCGTGTGGAGCGTTACTGATCCACCTCTCAAGGCGTTGAGGCGTGTGATCCCACCACTTCCTCTTGGTACGGTGACCGTTGACCTGTCTGCCATCGTCCTGCTGCTTATCCTGTACGTGCTGATGCAAGTCGTGGTTAGGTCGTTCATCTGACCGGGTGCGCCCAGCACCCGCCCGGATGACCGCCTGCGGCCGCAACTGAACCCGAGGAGTTCCGATGCCGCTAACCCCGGCCGACGTCCACAACGTCGCCTTCAAGAAGCCTCCGATCGGCAAGCGGGGGTACGACGAGGAGGAGGTCGACGCCTTCCTGGACGAGGTCGAGCGCGAGCTCGCTCGTCTGATCGAGGAGAACAACGAGCTGCGCGCGGCGGCGGAGCGCGGCGGGCGCCCGGCCGGTCCCGTCGGCCCTGGTGGCGATCCCCGTCTCGCCCAGGAGAACGCCGAACTGAAGGCCCAGCTCGACCGGCTCAACCGGGACAAGTCAGCGACCGAGCAGGCCGCCCGGTCGATGCAGGCCGAACTGGAGCAGGTGCGCTCGCAGGGCGCCCCGGTGATCAGCGGTGACGGCGAGCAGCAGGCGCTGCGGGTACTGATGATGGCCCAGCGCACGGCCGACGACCACGTCGGCGACGCCCGCCGCGAGGCAGACAAGCTGCTGTCCGACGCGCGCACCAAGGCCGAGGAGGTCACCCGCGAGGCGCGGGCCAAGGCCGACGCGCTCGAGCGCGACGCCCGCCAGCGCCACCAGGAGGCCATGGGTGGCCTGGACGCCAAGCGCAGCGCCCTGCAGAAGCACATCGAAGAGCTCAAGCAGTTCGAGCGGGAGTACCGCACCCGGCTGAAGGCCTACCTGGAGAGCCAGCTGCGCGACCTGGACGGCAGCGGCAAGGGCCTGGATGCCGAGATGAGCCGGGCGGACGCCGCCCGGGCCGGTGGTGGCGGACTCGCCGCGGCCGGTGCCGGCGCGTACGGTGCGCGCTCCGGCCTGGACAGCGCAAATCGGTAACTGAGCCACCCCGGGGGTGAGCGTGCTCGTCGGAAGTCTTTTCCTCATCCTCGTAGCCGTGGTGATGTTCGGCCTCGGACTGGTACGCGGGGCCAACGCGTTTCTGGTCGCGTCGATCGGGGCGAGCCTGCTCGCCGCGATCCTGGTGGTGCTGGGCGCGCGGCAGGCGGCCGCCGCACGGGCTGCGCTCGGCAGGGAAGCCCCCGGCCGGGACGTCGGGGATGGGGACGGATCCGAAGGGCTCGGCGCGGAGGCTGCCGAGCCCCGGACAGCGGCCGGGTCCGGCGACCGCCCGCGGGAGGCCGGCCGGCGCGGCGACGGCACCGTCTACGGCCGGGAACCGGCGGCAGGCGGCGCCGAGGCGGGCACCGACGTCCTGGTCGAGGAGGAGCCCGAGCACGTCTCGATTCCCGGCCAGGCCACCGGGGGCCGGCACATCGAATTCGACATCGAAGAGGACCCCGACGACGCCGACCCGCCCGACGAGCCGGCCGCCCAACTCGTCACACCGGCCGACGCCGATCGGGTGGCCCGGATGTCCGCCGAGGTCCTGGTGATCGATGGGCGGCCGCGGTACCACCAGGCCGGCTGCGTGCACCTGCTCGGGCGGGAGAGCGAACCGCTGCCGGTCAGCGAGGCGGTCGAACTGGGTTTCACGCCGTGCAGCCTGTGCGAGCCGGACAGCGCGCTGCTCGCCGAAGCGCGGCGGGTATGACGGGCAGCGTCCGATTGAGCGGCAGCGGCTGACCGAGCAGCTCGTCCCCATTCGGGTACGGCCGGGCGCGAGCCGCACCCGGGTCGGCGGCCGGTACGACGGGCCGTACGGGCCGGCGTTGGTGGTGGCGGTCACCGCGCCGCCGGTGGACGGGCGGGCCACCGAGGCCGTCCTGCGCGCCGTCGCCGACGCGCTCGGCGTACGGGTCCGTGACGTCCGGCTCCGCACCGGTACCGCCAGCCGCGACAAACTGCTCGCGATCACCTCCAGCCTGGATCTGACGACCCGGGTGGCACTGCTGCGCGACGGCGCTCCGTGACGTACTCGTTGACGCTCGCGCTGCTGTTGGGGTCCGGAGTTCTCCTGGTCGCGGTCGGGGCGGTCCGGCTGTCCACCCGGCTCGGGTTGCCCAGCCTCCTCGTCTACCTCGCGCTCGGGATGGCGATCGGCGAGGCGGGGCTGGGTATCCGGTTCGACGACGCCGCGCTCACCCGTACCCTCGGCACCTGCGCGCTCGTGGTGATCATCGCCGAGGGCGGCCTGACCGCGCGATGGGCCACCCTGCGACCGGTACTCGGGATCGCCGTGGTGCTGTCCACCGTCGGGGTGGCCATCTCGGTCACGGTCATCGGGGTCGTCTCGCACTACCTGTTGCGGGTCGACTGGCGGCTCGCGCTCATCTACGGCGCGGTGCTCTCGTCCACCGACGCCGCCGCAGTCTTCTCGACCCTGCGCCGGCTGCCGGTACGGCACCGGCTGGCGGCGATCCTGGAGGCGGAGTCGGGTATCAACGACGCGCCCGTCGTCCTGCTCGTCTCCCTGCTGTCGGCCAGCGGCGGGCACCACGGGCCGTGGTGGCAGGAGGGGCTGCTGGTCGGGTACGAACTGGTCGCCGGGGCGGCGCTCGGACTCGCGGTCGGGATCGTCGGCGCGTGGTCCCTGCGGCACGCCGCCCTGCCCGCGGCCGGGCTGTACCCGCTGGCCGCCGTCGGGCTGACCGTGCTTGCCTTTGCCACCGGTACCCTCGCGCACGCCTCCGGGTTCCTCGCCGTCTACACCGCCGGCGTGGTGCTCGGCAATGCCCGGCTGCCGCACCGGTACGCGATCCTCGGCTTCGCCGACGGGCTGGCCTGGCTGGCCCAGATCGGCCTGTTCGTGCTCCTGGGCCTGCTCGTCTCGCCGTACCGGCTCGGTACCGCCGTCCTGCCGGCCCTGACCGTTGGCCTGGCGCTGTTGCTGCTCGCCCGGCCGATCTCGGTGGTCCTGTCGGCGACCCCGTTCCTGATGCGCTGGCGGGACCAGGTGTTCCTGTCCTGGGCCGGGTTGCGCGGTGCCGTGCCCATCGTGCTGGCCACCATCCCGCTGTCCGAGGGGGTACCCGGTGCCCGGGTGCTGTTCGACGTCGTGTTCGTGCTCGTCGTCGTGTTTACGCTGGTCCAGGGCACGACACTGCCGCCGATCGCCCGGTGGCTGCGGGTCACCGACCCCGAGCAGGCGACCGAGCTGCTCGTGGAGAGCGCCCCGCTGGAGCGGATGCGCGCCGACCTGATGCGCGTCGAGGTACCCGCCGGATCCCGCCTCAACGGGGTGTACCTCGACGAGCTTCGGCTCCCCGTCGGCGCCGCGGTGACCCTGGTGCTGCGCGACGGCACCGGGTTCGTGCCCGACGCGAAGACCCGGCTGCGCCAGGGCGACAGCCTGCTCATCGTCACCACGGTGGAGGCCCGCGAGGCCGCCGAGCATCGGCTGCACGCCGTCGGCCGGCACGGCCGGTTGGCCCGCTGGCGAATGCAGGGACCCCGGTCGCGGCGGGCATGAGTGGGTTTCGGGCACCGGATTTCTGGCTATTTCGTGTGGCATGTTTGTCGCGGACCCGTACAGTCCGTATTCTTGCCAGCCTCTGAAGTGCGCGGCGCCCCGCCGCGCGCCCATTTTGCATGTGGGGGATGCCATGGCCGAGCGGGCACGCGCCGCACGGAACGGCGCATCGAAGGCGGCCGCGTCGCGCGCCGCGAGCAAGACCGTCGCCGCGGGGGCCCGGACGGCGACACGGACGGCGGCGGCGACCGTGACCGCGCCCAAACCGGTGGCCGCGAAGCCGGCGGCGAGGAACGCTTCACCGGTGTCGATGGCCGCCCCGGTGTCCAAGGCGACGCCGGGCAAGAACGCGACGCCGGGGAAGAAGACCACGCCCACGTCGACCGGGCCGGCCAAGAAGTCGCCCACGGCGAAGCAGCCGGCCGCCGCCAAGAAGCCGGCGGCGGCGAAGAAGGCGACCCCCGCCAAGAAGGCCACCGAGACGGCTGCGACGGCTGCGACGGCGAAGGCGGCCGCGGCGAAGAAGGCGACCGCGAAGGCGACCCCCGCCAAGAAGGCGACCACCAAGTCGGCCCCGGTCAAGAAGGCGGCCCCGGCAACGAAGGCGGCCCCGGTCAAGAAGGCGGCCCCGGCAAAGAAGGCGGCCACCAGGGCGATGCCGGTGCGGAAGACGACCGCGGCCACGGCGAAGAAGACCGCCACCGCGAAGGCCACGCCGGCCAGGTCGGCGCCGGCGAAGGCAACGCCGGTCAAGAAGAGCGCGCCGGTCAAGAAGAGCGCGCCGGTGAAGACGAGCACGCCGGTCAAGAAGAGCCCGCCGGCTAAGACAACGCAGACGAAGGCGGCACCGGCCAAGTCGGCGCCCGCGAAGTCGGCGCCAGCAAAGAAGACCACGCCGGCGAAGGCGGCCGGGCCGGTGCGCAAGGCCGCACCGGCGACGACCGCGCAACCGGTCGAGAACGCGGCGGACATCACCACGAAGAAGTCCACCCGGGCGGTGTCGGACGGCGGCGCGGTGGTTACCACGCCTGCCACGTCCGCGCCCGCCCAGCCGGTACCGGAAGAACCGTCGACGGCCCCTGCGGGCGTGGCGGACAGCAGCACCGCGGGTACCACCGACCAGGCACCGCCGATCGCCGCGGAGGACGCGGCGAAGGGAGCGACGATGGGCAAGCCAGCCGACACCAAGACCACCCCGACCAAGCAGGCTCCGGCCAGCGAGGCCAAGGCGACCCGGGTGGCGCCCAGGACCTCCCGCAGCGCCGCCGAGACCGAGAAGATCCGGGTCGCCCTCGCCGCCCGCCGGGACGAGCTGAAGGACGAGTACGACGTGACCATCTCGGAGATCACCGAGCTGCAGCGCGACCGGCTCACCGACTCGGCGGGCGACGACCAGGCCGACACCGGTACCAAGACGTTCGAGCGGGAGCAGGAGATCTCCCTGGCCAACAGCATCCTGGAGCGGGTCAACCAGGTCGAGCGGGCCCTGGAGCGCCTCGACGAAGGCAGCTACGGCTGGTGCGAGCGGTGCGGGAACCCGATCCCCGTCGAGCGCCTGGCCGCCTTCCCGTCCGCTACTCTCTGCGTGACCTGCAAGCAGTTGGAGGAGCGGCGCTGAGCGAGGGGACCGCGTTGTCGGGCGAACGGACCGTACCGTCGGCACCACCGGTACGGGCCAGCCGGCGCGCGGTCGCGACCCTGGCCGGTACCGGCCTGGTGATCGTCGCGGCTGACGTGCTCACCAAGTACCTCGTGGTGGCGCGGCTGACCGGACACCCGCCGGTACGGCTGCTCGGCGGCGCCGTGTACCTCACGCTGACCCGCAACAGTGGTGCGGCGTTCAGCCTCGGTACCCATCTCACGTTCGTTTTTCCCCTGGTCACCCTGCTGGTGGTCGGCTGGATCGGCTGGATGACCCGGCGGCTGCGCTCGGTACCGTGGGCGGTCGCGTTCGGCCTTGTCCTCGGCGGGGCGCTGGGTAACCTGGGGGACCGGCTCTTCCGCGCGCCCGGTTTCCTGGTCGGTCACGTGGTCGACTTCATCAGCGTGTTCAGCCCCGACGGGCACTACTTCGCCATCTTCAACGTGGCCGACTCGGCGCTGTGCTGCGGCGTGGCCCTGGCCATCCTGCTGGAGCTGACCGGCCGGCGCCGCGACGGTACCCGGCTGACCAAGACGGCGCCCGGTGCCGGCGACTGACCGGGAGCGGCGTGCGTTGCCCGTCCCCGACGGGTTCGACGGGATGCGCCTGGACCAGGTCGTGTCGCGGCTGTTCGGGCTGTCCCGCGCGGCCGCCTCCGCGCTGGTCGAGGCCGGCGACGCGATGGTCGACGGGTACCCCCGGCCGCGCGCGGACAAGGTGAGTGCGGGCGCCTGGCTGGAGGTGACGCTTCCACCGCCTCCGGTCGCTGCCCCGCTGGTACCGCCGCAGCGCGTCGAGGGCCTGCGGATCGTGTACCGCGACGAGGACATCGTGGTCGTGGACAAGCCGGTCGGGGTGGCGGCGCACCCGAGTCCGGGCTGGACCGGGCCGACGGTCACCGGGGGACTGGCCGCGATCGGTGAGACGATCGCGGCCAGCGGGGCGGCCGAGCGGCAGGGCGTCGTGCACCGGCTGGACGCCGGTACCACCGGGTTGATGGTCGTGGCCAAGAGCGAGTCTGCATACAGCGTGCTGAAGCGGGCCTTCAAGAGCCGCGCGGTGGACAAGCGGTACCACGGGGTGGTGCAGGGCCACCTGGACCCGCTGCGTGGCACCGTGGACGCGCCGATCGACCGGCACCCGAGCCAGGACTACAAATGGGCGGTGGTCTCCGGCGGCCGGCCGAGCGTCACCCACTACGACACCCTGGAGGCCTTCCCGGCGGCGAGCCTGGTGGACGTGCGGCTGGAGACCGGCCGGACGCATCAGATCCGGGTGCATTTCTCGGCTCTGCGCCACCCGTGCGTGGGCGACCTGACCTACGGCGCCGACCCCAAGCTGGCGGCCCGGCTGGGGCTGACCCGGCAGTGGCTGCACGCCCGCGAGTTGGCCTTCAGCCACCCCGCGACGGGGGAGGAGGTCCGGTTCGTCAGCCCGTACCCGGACGATCTCGCCCACGCGCTGGAGGTCCTGCGAGCCGGTTAGCGCCGTAGCGGGCGGAGTCTGGACTGACGAGCGCAGCGAGGAGGGAAGGCGTCGCCTGAAGAGCCTCGGTGCCGCGCGAGCGGAGTGAGCGCCAGCCCTTTAGCGTTCCGCGATGGCGGTTCGCGTCGTTGACCCCAGTGGCATGCCCGTCGTCGCACCAGACGGACAGCCGGCGCGCCCGGGCCGGCGGGCGTGGGAGAGTAGTCCGGGCAACAGAAGAAGTCAGTCGGGGACCTACCCTGGAAGGCACATCCGAGGGCAGCGGGGAGGTCGAGCCGTGGAGCGCAGCGAGACCGGCTGGAACGCGGCCTCAGACCCTCCACGCTGGCGCTCGCTGCTTGACCGTGCCCTGCTCGGCAGCCGCGACGATCCGCACCAGGTCGACTACGCCCCGCCGCACATCAGTGAACAGCGCCGGCCGCCCGTCCACGCTGCGCGGGCCTCCGCGCGCATCGAGTTCCAGCCGGCGGGGCAGAGCCCGGCCGAGCAGCTGGTGGCCGCGCTGCGGCAGGACCTGGGCGGACCCCGGGTCATCGCGTTCGCCAACCCCAAGGGCGGCGTGCACAAGACCACCGCCACCGTGCTGTGCGCGGCGACGGTCGGCGCCGTCCGCGGCCGGGGCGTTATCGCCTGGGACGACAACGAGCTACGCGGCACGCTCGGCCTGCGGGCCGGCTCCGCCCGGCACGCCCGGACGATCCGCCATCTGGTCGCCGATCTCGCGCTGATCGAGGCCAGCGCCGGGTACGAGCTGACCGACCGGCTCGACGACTACCTGCGGCACGCCTCGGACGGCACCTACGACGTGCTGGCCGGCGAGGAGAGCCCGCGCTTCGCCCGGCGGCTGGACTCGCACACCGTGCGGCGGGTGCTGGAGCTGCTGCGCCGTACCCATGACGTGGTGTGCGTGGACACCGGCAACAACGTGGAGAGCGCGAACTGGCAGACCGTGTTGCAGGCCGCGGACCAACTGGTTATCACATCGGTACCCAGGGAGGACGCCGCCTTCACCGCGGACTGGATGATCGACCTGCTGCACGATCTCGGCCTCGGTGACCTGGTCCGACAGGCTGTGACGCTGCTCTCCTGCCCCACGCCGATCCCGAGCCCGCTGTTGTCTGACCTCGCGGCGCACTTCGCGTCCAGGACGCGCGCGGTCGCGGTTGTGCCGTACGATCCAGCACTTGAGTCCGGTTCATCGATCGAATACGCCGACCTCCAGACGGCCACGAAGAAGGCGTGGCTGCAGGCGTCGGCGGTGATCATGGAACAGTTCACGAGGCGACTTTGAGGAAGTCTCCCTACACTGCGAGGGTGCCCGTGCTCCACGCCGTGCTGTCCCGGCTGCCCAGACCCGTCCGCGAACCGCTGTACCGGCACAAGGAGCTGGTGAAGTTCGCGGTGGTCGGCGGCACCACGTTCGTCATCGATACCGCGCTGTTTCTCCTGCTCAAGCACACCGTGCTGCCGGAGAAGCCGATCATTTCGAAGATCATCGCAACGATGGTCGCCACGGTGGTGTCCTACATCCTCAACCGGGAGTGGTCGTTCCGCACCCGGGGCGGGCGGGTACGCCACCACGAGGCGGCGCTCTTCTTCGTGATCAGCGGAATCGGTATCGCGGTGACGGCCGCACCGCTGGCGGTGTCACGGTACGTGCTGGATCTATGGACGGCACGTGGGGCGAGCCCGGTCACCCAGGAGATCGCCGACTTCGTCAGCGCGCAGATCATCGGCACGCTACTGGCGATGGCGTTCCGCTGGTGGGCCTTCCGCCGGTTCGTGTTCCCGCACGCCGACGCCCGCCCGCGGTACCGGGACGAGGAGCTGGACCTGGCCGCTGCCGAGCTGCTCGGCGACGTTTGGCCGCTGATCGACGAGGCGGACGAGGAGGACATCTCCGACTCGGACCGCGAGTTGCTGGAGTCCGAGGACACCGAGGACCCGTTGCGAACGCGTTAGCGCCCCGACGCGGGCGGCGTCTGGACTGCCCGGGCCCGCGCGAGCGGAGCGAGCGCCAACATATCAGCGGCACGGCGCCGAGGGACTGTCGGACGGTTCGGCTAGGCGCCGAGGGACTGTCGGACCGTTCGGCTAGGCTGGGCCACCGTGGGCTCCGGTGATTCCTTCGTACATTTGCATGTCCACACCGAGTACTCGATGCTCGACGGTGCGGCGCGGCTGAAGGACCTGTTCACCGAGACCAGTCGGTTGGGCATGCCGGCCCTCGCGATGACCGACCACGGCAACCTGTACGGCGCGTACGACTTCTACAAGCAGGCGGTCGCGGCCGGGATCAAGCCGATCATCGGGATCGAAGCCTATCTGACCCCGGGTACCTCCCGGTTCGACCGGACCCGGGTACGCTGGGCCGACGGCGGGGAGAACGACGTCAGCGGCGGCGGCGCGTACACCCACCTGACCATGCTGGCCGCCGACGCCGACGGCCTGCGCAACCTGTTCCGGCTGGGATCGCTGTCCAGCCTGGAGGGCTACTTCTACAAGCCGCGTGCCGACCGTGAACTGCTGGAACGGTACGCGAAAGGGATCATCGCCAGCACCGGCTGCCCGTCCGGCGAGATCCAGACCTGGCTGCGGATCGGCGACTTCGACCGGGCCTGCCAGGCGGCCGCCGACTTCCGGGACATCTTCGGGCCGGACAACTTCTACCTCGAGCTGATGGACCACCAGCTCGACATCGAGACCCGTATCCGCGGCGACCTGCTCAAGCTCGGCGAGAAGCTCAACCTCAAGCCGATCGCGACCAACGACCTGCACTACACGTACGCCGGTGACGCGCAGGCGCACGAGGTGCTGCTGTGCGTCCAGTCCGGCTCGACGCTGGCCGACCCGAAGCGGTTCAAGCTCGACGCCAACGACTTCTACCTCAAGTCGCCGCAGGAGATGCGCGCGCTGTGGGACGCGCAGGTACCGGGTGCCTGCGACAACACGCTGGCGATCGCCGAGCGGATCGGCGACTATGCGTCGATCTTCGCGCCGCGCAACCTGATGCCGCAGTTCCCGGTACCGGAGGGGGAGACCGAAGAGTCCTTCCTGCGCAAGGAGGTCATGCGGGGGCTGGCCCGGCGGTTCCCGGGCGGGGTGTCCGAGGAACACCGCCGGCAGGCCGAGTACGAGCTCGACATGATCTGCAAGATGGGCTTCCCCGGGTACTTCCTCGTGGTCGCCGACCTGGTGGCCTACGCCAAGCGGGAGGGGATCCGGGTCGGGCCGGGGCGGGGCTCGGCGGGCGGCGCGGTGATCGCCTATGCCCTGGGCATCACCGAGCTGGATCCGCTCGCCCACGGGCTGATCTTCGAGCGGTTCCTCAACCCCGACCGCATCTCGATGCCCGACATCGACATGGACTTCGACGAGCGCCGGCGTGGCGACATGATCCGGTACGCCACGGAGCGGTACGGCGAGGAGCGGGTCGCGCAGATCGTCACGTACGGCACCATCAAGGCCAAGGCCGCCATCAAGGACGCCGCCCGGGTGCTCGGGTACCCGTTCGCGCTCGGCGACAAGATCACCAAGGCGATGCCGCCGGCGGTGATGGGCAAGGACATCCCGCTCGGCGGCATCTTCGACGCGGCCCACCCGCGGTACCCGGAGGCGGTCGAGTTCCGGCAGCTCTACGAGGCCGAGCCGGACGTGCAGAAGGTCGTCGACACCGCCCGCGGGCTGGAAGGCCTCAAGCGGCAGGTCGGGGTACACGCCGCCGGGGTGATCCTGTCCCGGGAGCCGCTGGCCGACGTGATCCCGATCTGGCGCCGGGACCAGGACGGCGCCATCATCACCCAGTTCGACATGGGCGCCTGCGAGTACATGGGCCTGCTCAAGATGGACTTCCTGGGCCTGCGCAACCTCACGGTGCTCGACGACTGCCTGGAGTCCATCAAGGACAACCGCGGTATCGACCTGGTCCTGGAGGACCTGCCGCTGGCCGACCAGCCGACCTTCGAGCTGCTCGCCCGCGGCGACACCCTCGGCGTCTTCCAGCTCGACGGCGGCCCGATGCGCGCGCTGCTGCGCTCGATGGTGCCGGACAGCTTCGAGGACATCTCCGCCGTCCTCGCCCTGTACCGGCCCGGCCCGATGGGCGCCAACGCGCACAACGACTACGCCGACCGCAAGAACCAGCGCAAGCCGGTGGTACCGATCCATCCGGAGCTGGCCGAACGGCTGGCCGAGATCCTCGACGACACCTACGGCCTGATCGTCTACCAGGAACAGGTCATGGCGATCGCGCAGAAGGTCGCCGGGTACTCGCTCGGCAAGGCCGACCTGCTGCGCCGGGCGATGGGCAAGAAGAAGAAGGAGATCCTCGACAAGGAGTTCGAGCCGTTCGCCGCCGGCATGCGGGACAACGGGTACTCCGCGGCGGCGATCAAGACGCTGTGGGACATCCTCGTCCCGTTCTCCGACTACGCCTTCAACAAGGCGCACACGGCCGGGTACGGGCTGGTGTCGTACTGGACCGCGTACCTCAAGGCCAACTATCCGGCCGAGTACATGGCGGCGCTGCTGACCAGCGTCGGCGACGACAAGGACAAGTCCGCCGTCTACCTCGCCGAATGCCGGCGGATGGGCATCAAGGTACTGCCGCCGGACGTGAACGCGTCCAACGCGCGCTTCGCGGCCGTGGGCGCGGACATCCGGTTCGGGCTGGCCGCGGTGCGCAACGTCGGTACCAACGTGGTCGACGCCATCATGCGCTGCCGCAAGGAGAAGGGCGCCTACACAGACTTCTACGACTTCCTGCGCAAGATCGACGCGGTGGCCTGCAACAAGAAGACGGTCGAGTCGCTGATCAAGGCGGGCGCGTTCGACTCGCTCGGGCACCCCCGCAAGGGGCTGCTCGCCGTGCACGCCGACGCGATCGACGCGTTCCTGGACGTCAAGCGCAACGAGGCGGTCGGCCAGTACGACCTGTTCGGGTCGATGTTCGGCGACGCGGAGTCCGACGGCCCCGGCCTCGTGGTCACGCCGCCGATCCCGGCCGGCGAGTGGGACAAGCCCGACCGGCTCGCGTTCGAGCGGGAGATGCTCGGCCTGTACGTCTCCGACCATCCGCTGTTCGGGCTGGAGCACGTGCTGAGCGCCGCCGCCGACCGGACCATCGCGACGCTGTCCGAGGAGGGTGTCGTACCCGACGGCGCGGTGGTCACGCTGGCCGGCATCCTGTCCGGGGTACAGCGGCGGATCACCAAGCAGGGCCGCTCGTGGGCCAGCGCCACGCTGGAGGACCTCGAAGGCGCCGTCGAGGTGCTGTTCTTCCCGAACACCTACGAGCTGGTCGGGCAGTACGTCGCGGAGGACGCGATCGTGGTGGTCAAGGGCCGGGTGGACCGGCGCGACGACCAGCCCCGGCTGATGGCGATGGACCTGTCCCTACCTGACCTGTCCACGCCCGACGAGGTGCGGCCGGTGGTGCTCGCGATCCCGCCGTCCCGGTGCACCCCGCCCCTGATGGAGCGGCTGAACGAGGTCCTGGCCAGCCATCCCGGCGCGGCCGAGGTACACCTGCGGGTCAACCGGCACCTGCTGCGGGCGGCCCTGCGGGTGGCCCCGACGACCGCCCTGATGGCCGACCTCAAGGCGCTGCTCGGTCCGAGTGCTGTAGCAGGCTGACCGCCGCGCCTGGGCGCGTGCAAGGATTTCCAGGTGAGCTACCCCGCCGGTGACCCGCCGATCCCCGTACCGCAGTACCTCGGCCAGGCCGGTCACCCGCTGGTGGTGGTGGATGAGCCGCGGCGCCGCACGGGTCCGGAGCTGCTGGTCGCCCTCGGGGTCGCCGTGGTGGTGGCGATGCTGGGGTTCCCGCTGGGGTGGCTGTGGTCGAGGCTGGCGCCGCACACGCCGGCCGTCATGACCAACGACGGGGCGGCCTACGCGCGGCCGAACCAGGAGTACCTCATCGCCGACGAGGGCTGGTACGTGCTGCTGACCTTCCTGGCCGGCCTGGTGCTGGCGCTGCTCGCCTGGTTGGTCCTGCGCCGGTACCGCGGCGTGCTCGTGCTGCTCGGGCTCGGCGTCGGCGGGGTCGTCGGTGGGGTGCTCACCTACTGGAGCGGGCACCAGATCGGACTGGCCCACGCCCGGAACCTGGTGCGCCACGCGCCGGTCGGGGACCACTTCACGCTGCCGGTGAACCTGCGCGTCCAGCAGCTCGGGCTGTGGCACGGCTGGCTGCCGTACGCGCGCGGAGACGTGCTGTTTCTGGCGATCGCAGCGGTGCTCGTGTACGCGCTGCTGGCCGGCTTCTCGCCGTACCCCTCGCTGCGCCCGCCCCGGGTCGGCCAGTTCAGTTCGGACTACTAGCGATCGCGAGCTCGGACAGCGGTACGGGTACCGCCCGCACCTGGCGCAGCAGCGCCACCTCGCGGCGCAGCAGGGTGCGCTCGTCGCGCAGCCGGACGGCGGTGTCCGGCGCGGCGAGCAGCCCTTGCCGCTCCTCCAGGGACAGCGAGGTGCTCGCGGCTACCACGTGGGACAGGACGGTCGGGTCCTCGGGCACCTGCTCGCCGAGCTGAGCCGGCCGGACCAGCCGCAGGTAGCGCTGGAACAGGTCGAGGATGGTGGGTACCAGCCGGTCCAGCTCGGCCGGCTCGCCGGGCCGTTCGTTCAGCCAGTCGACGTCGGCGACGAGGTACGGCGCGCGGTCGGGATCGATGCCGCGGACGGCGAAGCGCCGGTGGCCGACCGTGGTGAGGTCGAACCGGCCGTCCGCGTGCTCGGTCAGCTGCCGTACCTGCGCCGAGCAGCCGATGTCGTGGACGGTCAGCGCGCTCTGCTGCTCGACCTCCCAGCCGCGCCGGATGGCCACCACGCCGAACTCCCGGGGGGTACCGTCGGGCAGGCCGACCAGGTAGCGGACCAGCGCCCGGTACCGTTCCTCGAAGACGTGCAGCGGCATGACCAGGCCGGGAAAGAGCACGGTACCCAGCGGGAACAAGGGTAAGGCGGCGGCACTCACGCTGCCTCCTCGCGTTCCGCTCGGAGGCCGCGTTCGCGGACGCTGCTGAGCCCACGGTTCGCTCGCTGACGCTCGCTCACTGGCAGAGCCTAGCGGAGCCGGCGCGCACCTGGCCCTGTCCCAACCGCTGGATGTCCGATTCCCGGCCCTTGAGCGGCCGCCTAGACTTGCCACCGTGCTGAACCGCATCGACCTGCGCATACCCGCCCGTCCCGCAGCGCCGGACGCTGGGCTGCCGAACGACGTGGAACTGCGCCGCCTCCTACCCCGGGCGGGGCTGGACGTCTCGGCCGCCATCGAGCAGGTCCGGTCGACCGTCGAGGGGGTGCGCGACCGGGGCGCGGCGGAGGTCGTCGAGGCGACGGCGCGGTTCGACGGGGTCACCCTCGGCAGCCTGCGGGTACCCGCCGCCGCGATCGCCGCAGCCGCCGAGGCGCTCGACCCGGCCGTGCGGGCCGCGCTGGGCGTCGCCATCGAGCGGGCCAGGCTGGTCCACTCGGCGCAGCGCCGCGCGGAGATCACCACCCAGGTGGTACCCGGGGGTACCGTCACCCAGCGCTGGCGCCCGGTCTCCCGGGTCGGCCTCTACGTTCCCGGTGGACTCGCGGTGTACCCGTCAAGCGTGGTCATGAACGTGGTACCCGCCCAGGTCGCCGGCGTCGACTCGATCGCGGTGACCAGCCCGCCGCAGAAGCAGACCGGCCTGCCCGACCCGTACGTCCTGGCCGCCTGCGCGCTGCTCGGCGTCGACGAGGTGTACGCGGTCGGCGGGGCGCAGGCGATCGCGATGCTCGCGTACGGGACCGCCGAGTCCGCGCCGGTCGATCTCGTGACGGGTCCCGGGAACGTGTGGGTGACCGCCGCCAAGCGGCTCGTCCGGGGCGTCGTCGGCATCGACGCGGAGGCCGGCCCGACCGAGATCGCGGTCCTCGCCGACGACACCGCCGATCCCCGGCACGTCGCGGCCGACCTGATCAGCCAGGCCGAGCACGACCCGCTCGCGGCCAGCATCCTGGTCACCGCGTCGGAGCGGCTGCTCGACGCGGTCGAGGGGGAGCTGGTACGGCAGGTCGCGGCGACCAAGCACGTCGAGCGGATCACGGCGGCGCTGACCGGGCCGCAGTCCGGTGTGGTGCTCGTCGACGACCTCGACGCGGGGCTGCGGGTGGTGGACGCCTATGCAGCCGAGCACCTGGAGATCCAGACCCGGGACGCCCGTACCGTCGCCGAGCGGGTCCGCAACGCCGGCGCCGTCTTCGTCGGCCCGTGGTCGCCGGTGTCGCTGGGCGACTACTGCGCCGGTTCCAACCACGTCCTGCCCACCGCCGGGTGCGCGCGGCACTCGTCCGGCCTGTCCGTGCAGACGTTCCTGCGCGGCGTGCAGCTCATCGAGTACGACGAGGCGGCGCTGCGCGACGTGGTGCCACACGTCGTCGCCCTGGCCCACGCCGAGGACCTGCCCGCGCACGGTCAGGCCGTGACGGCCCGGTTCGCGCCGTGAGCCTGCCCATCCGCGAGGATCTGCGCGGGCGCAAACCGTACGGTGCGCCGCAGCTCGACGTCGCCGTGCGGCTCAACACCAACGAGAACTCGTACCCGCTGCCCGACGACGTGGTCGACGGGATCGAGAAGGCGCTCGCGGGCGTGCTGCGCGACCTCAACCGGTACCCGGACCGCGACGCCGTGGCGCTGCGCACCGACCTGGCGGGGTACCTGGGGCACGATCTCACCGCCGCGCAGGTGTGGGCGGCCAACGGGTCCAACGAGGTCCAGCAGCAGCTGCTGCAGGTCTTCGGCGGCCCGGGGCGCAGCGCGCTCGGGTTCACCCCGGCGTACTCGATGCACCCGCTGCTCGCGGTCGCCACCGGTACCGGGTGGGTCGATGGGCGGCGGGACGAGTCCTTCGGGCTGACGGCCTCCTCGGTCGCCGAGCAGATCGCCGAGCACCGGCCGGACATCGTGTTTCTCTGCTCGCCGAACAACCCGACCGGTACGGCACTGCCGCTGCACGTCGTCTCCGCCGCCCTGGAGGCGGCGGCCGGGATGGTGGTCGTGGACGAGGCGTACGCGGAGTTCCGCCGCCCGGGTACCCCGTCGGCGCTGTCGCTGCTGCCGGGGCGGGAGCGGCTCGTGGTCACCCGGACGATGAGCAAGGCGTTCGCGTTCGCCGGCGCACGGGTCGGGTACCTGGCGGCGGATCCGGCGGTGGTGGACGCGGTACAGCTCGTGCGGCTGCCGTACCACCTGTCGGCGCTGACCCAGGCCGCGGCGCGTGCGGCGCTCGCGCACCGCGACGCACTGCTCGCCACGGTGGAGGCCATCAAGGTGCAGCGGGACCGGATCGTCACGACGCTGCGCGAATCCGGCCTGACCGTCGCCGACAGCGACGCCAACTTCGTGCTGTTCGGCCGGTTCCGCGACCAGAAGGCGACCTGGCAGGCGCTGCTCGCGCGCGGCGTTCTCGTCCGCGATGTCGGCCTGCCCGGTTGGCTGCGGGTCACCGCCGGTACCCCGGCCGAGGCGACGGCTTTCCTCGACGCGATGCGGGGGCTGCTATGAGAACGGGTCGGGTCGAGCGGGCCACCGCCGAGACGAAGGTGCTCGTCGAGCTGGATCTCGACGGTACCGGCGTCGCCGAGATCTCCACCGGGGTCGGGTTCTTCGACCACATGCTCGGGCAGATCGCCAAGCACGGCGCCGTCGACCTGCGCGTGCAGACCCAGGGCGACCTGGAGGTCGACGCCCACCACACGATCGAGGACACCGCGCTCGCGCTGGGCGCCGCACTGGCGGAGGCGTTGGGGGACAAGAAGGGCATCCGCCGGTACGGGTCGGCGCTGATCCCGCTCGACGAAGTGCTCGTGCAGGCGGCGGTGGACCTGTCCGGCCGGCCGTACGTCGTGCACGACGAGCCGGCGCTCCCGCCGTCGATCGGGCCGGTCTACCCGACCTCGATGACCCGGCACATCTGGGAGTCTCTCGGGCACTCCGCCCGCCTCACGCTGCACGTGTCCGTACTGCGGGCGGCCCGGCCCGGTACCCGGCCGGACCCGCACCACGTCGTCGAGGCGCAGTTCAAGGCGTTCGCCCGGGCGCTGCGCGAGGCGGTGTCGCCGGACCCGCGGGCTTCCGGCGCGGTACCGAGCACGAAGGGCGTGCTATGAGCCCGGCGGTCGTGGTACTCGACTACGGGTCGGGCAACCTGCGCTCGGCGGAGCGGGCACTGGAACGGGCCGGCGCAACGGTTTCCGTGACTCCCGACCTTGACGCCGCCGGGTCCGCCGACGGGCTCGTGGTACCCGGCGTCGGCGCGTACGCGGCGTGCATGGCCGGGATCGACGGCCTCGGCGCCGGGCCGGTCATCGCCGCGCGGGTCGCCGCCGGGGCGCCGGTACTGGGGATCTGCGTGGGCATGCAGGTGCTCTTCGACTACGGCGAGGAGCACGGCGTGGTGACCAAGGGCCTCGGCCTGCTGCCCGGCGCGGTGACCCGGCTGGCGGCCGAACGGGTACCGCACATGGGCTGGAACACCGTCGCGGTACCGGACGGGTCGCGGCTGTTCGCCGGGCTGCCCGCCGGTTCCCGGTTCTACTTCGTGCACTCGTACGCCGCGACGCCGGCCGACGGTCAGGGTCTCGTGGCGCTGACCGAGCACGGGGCGCCGTTCGTGGCGGCCGTGGAGCGGGGAACCCTTGCGGCGACCCAGTTCCACCCGGAGAAGTCCGGCGACGCCGGCGCGGTACTGCTACGGAACTGGGTTCAACTCCTGTGAGTAAGGAGCGGGCGCTGCGGCGGGCCGCGCGGGAGGCGGAGGCGCTGCGGTTGCGTGCCCGCCGGGAGCGCAGCCAGGAACGCCGGGCCCGGCGGCAGGCTCTCGTCCGCCGGCTCACCCCGCCCCGGCGGCGGACCGGACGGCTGTACGCGCGGCGCCGGTTCGCCGAGCGGATCGGCATCGGGCTGGGGGCGGTGCTCGCCGTCGGCTTCGTGTGGTGGGAGTTCGACGACCTGGCCACCCGGATCGCGCTCACCATCGTCGTCGCGGTCGCCGCACCGGCGGCGGTCGTCCTCACGTTCGACCGGCGCACCTGAATCGGATCGGAGGATCCATGCTCACCCTGCTCCCCGCCGTGGACGTCGCCGACGGCCAGGCGGTCCGCCTGGTCCAGGGCGCGGCCGGCAGCGAGACCCGGTACGGTGACCCGCTGGACGCGGCGCTGGCCTGGCAGCGGGACGGCGCCGCCTGGGTACACCTCGTGGACCTCGACGCCGCCTTCGGGCGCGGTTCCAACGCCGCGCTGCTCGGCGAGGTCGTCCGGCGCCTGGACGTCAAGGTCGAGCTGTCCGGCGGGATCCGCGACGACGCGTCGCTGCGTGCGGCGCTGGCGACCGGCGCCGCACGGGTGAACATCGGCACCGCCGCGCTGGAGGATCCGCAGTGGTGCGACCGCGTCGTGGGGGAGTACGGCGACCGCGTCGCGATCGGGCTCGACGTCCGCGGCCGGACGCTGGCCGCCCGCGGCTGGACGCGGGAGGGCGGCGACCTGTTCGAGGTGCTGGAACGCCTCGA
>WNGM01000112.1_pt1 | contig 65715 bp, 117 predicted proteins | sample 5400571 | NCBI WGS metagenome assembly WNGM01 (sample SAMN13153378, study PRJNA577476) | soil metagenome | isolation source: 100 cm soil or saprolite under Garry oak tree replicate 2 | place: USA:California | collected 2016-06-15
TCGTCTTGGAGGTCACAATCGAAGCCGTACTCGAACTCCAACCCCCCATAGTTGATCCCCAAAGCATCCAGGCCCTCAGTGTAGCCGCCGAATACCTGATAGAGTACGCAACCACCAATGTACAGCATGTTCAGGCTCTCCGGGTCGAAGCTATCACGCCAGTCTGGTTTCTTCTCGTCCAGAAGCATAATCCCCCGGCGCACTTCAAGCTCTTTGTACATCAGACCACCAAGGCTTTCCAGGTCTCACCAAGATCTCGGTACTTCCCAAAAGCAGCTTCCCTCTCCCGCGTGTTACTGGGCATACTGGGCAACTCCAAGCCATATGTTGGGGCTTGCTCGTGAGTAATCCCCAGGACCCAAAGCCCATCTTCATACCCACCGAAGACTTGACCAAGGGTGCATGTGGTATACCAACTCATTTCCAGGGCATCAGGGTCAAACTTCTCGCGCCACGTGGGTTTCTTCTCATCAAGTAGTGCTATCCCCCGCTCTACCTGCTCTTGCTGATACATACTCTCTCCTTAGACTAAAACTAGTTCCCTGGCCGGTGGTTGCGTGGAAAGATCAGAGCTAATCTTCGCAAACCGCGCCTCTCGCTCCAGGATGACCCACGTTCGTGTAAGCTCTGCGCTCTCGTATACCCAGGTACTATAACCCGCTAGAAGTAGCTCCACACCATAACCAGCAGCAAAACCGTAGTCTACTGCCTCTCGTGCAGTAAGACCAACCAACCGAAGACCAACCACATAATTGTGACTCCCAGACGCCTGAGCAAGCACACAAGAGTCCATCCTACCAATGCCCAGCGTACTCTGGTCAAAGGTCTCATGCCAGCCGGGTAACTTCGCATCAAGTAAAGCAATACCCTGCCTCACCTGCTCTTCTCTATACATACTCTCTCTCCTTGAGAAACATAAGGGGCAAGGGGCTACTTCAGGGGACGGTACACGCTACCCCATATAGCCCCAAGCCTTGGGCTGGCCTCCTAATAGGAATTACATCAGCCCTTCCAAGGTTCTGTGCGCCTTGATGCAGAGCAGTTTAGAGGCGTGCCCAGGCCAGTCAGGACAGAGGGACTTGAACCCCCGACCCCCCGCTTCCAATGCGGGCGCTCTTCCAACTGAGCTACGTCCTGAAGGAGGAGGGGTCTACCTACCACAGATAGCCCCACTCCCGGCAGTTCTTCGCTACTTTCCACGCAGTGTGGCCTACATTGGTTTCACTTCTCTGCCTAGTAGCGAGGATGGGATTTGAACCCACGATCTCCAGGTTATGAGTCTGGCGAGGACAACCACTCCTCTACCTCGCGTCAAGGGATGGCTGCTTGTCGCCTTAGAGCTTTTGCTTCCCCTACACTAGGCGTGTGGTGGGATTAGGGCAGCGTGTGCCAGCCAAGCAGGTCCCGGTGGACGTGCGGGGAGTCGAACCCCGGTCGCCAGCCACCTTTACCCCACGCTACTCTCGAAGCCGGGCTAAGGAAAACAGGCCGAACCTTTCACGCCCTTGCACACTCTCAGTATGAACTATTCTCAACTAAAAGTCAAGTGCATTTCAGTAACCATTCCAGTTTAGTAGCCAAGAAGTACTAGCCAAGCAGGCACAAAAAGTAACCGCGCTTGTGGTACAATTAAAGGGGTAACATATATGCTACGTACAGGGAGGACGTTTGCTTCTATCCTCTTTCTTCCGGATGTGTGCTGCAAGAGCCTCTATCAAACCGGGAATGTCCACACGATCAATCACCACTATCTTACCGTAGCTCTGAAGCTCAATGGCATCTCCCCAGATTGATGGGCGGGCAGTAACGAAGAGATTTCTACTTATCCGTGTCATCTTCATGCAGCCTCCTCTCGCAAAGCACTAGAAAAGGACCCAATTAATATGCCGACAGCACGCCCCACAGACGCCGATCACTATACACAAACACTCCAGGCACGCCCGCTCACGGTAGCCCAGCAGCCGAAGCCAAGACCCGTAGGCAGACCAGAGAAGCTCGTCATGCCTCCACTTCCCGAGATGAGAATGACTGACCTGGAGCGTGACCTGTTCGATTACTTTTTAGCCAGCTACCAACAACAATACCCTGATCTGGTGCCAACGGACTTCATACTGCTCCACCTGGCCGCATTGGAATACATAAAATGGCTCAGGATTATCGCGGAGGAGCTAGAAACAGGCCGCGTAATATCCCAAGCCCGCCAACATCCAGCCGTAAACATGCGCGGGCTACTCGATCAACTATCGGTCACAAGGAAAGCACGCACGGCAGGCCAGAAGCAGGAAAGTGACCCCGAGGCCAAGCAGCTCCAGAACTTCCTTATGGGACTCAGCGCACGTCCTACGCCGAAACGCGCTGGCGGCGTGGGCGGCGGGTCTTCTTCGTAACCTCTTTCTGTGCCGCAAAGCCAGCCACGCCCATAGCTATCGCGGCTTCCATCGGAGTCATGCTGTTCACGTAGGCCAACTTCTCATCCTCGGTCTCATCGCGGTCCGTAGGCATCACAGGATTAACGCGCTCTTTTGGCAAGCGGGACTCATTCAGCTTCCCCTGCTCTTCCCACTCAGCCAACGTGCGGCCTTGAACCGTGACCTGAGCCTCACGTTCCCGCAGGTACTCAGTAACATCACGAGCCTCCTGGGGCACCCGGAGTGTGAACCCATGCTTTTCCATATCCCGCTGCGCATCAGGCAGGCTCTCGAAGTACCTGTAGTCTGACCTGGAGGCGTTGCGTATCGCGTAGAAGGACCCATACCTGCTCTTCACGATAAGCCCCTCAGAACCATCAGGCTTCACATACTCTCCCTCGATGGTAAAGTCGTTCCAGCCAGCGCGGTACTCCTCAATGCTAACAGTCATGCACATTAAATCGGTTCCCTTTCTTATCTCGCAATAGTAATCATTCCGCCATCACGCTCCGCAACGACGAGGACATCCCCAGCACGTACCAGGAAGCCCTTTTCCCACTTGGGCCTGGTCACTTTTCCAGAACCCGCACGCCCCGCATCCTCCTTCGATTGCGCCCATACTGTTGTGTACCCATTCACATCCGGGGTCCTTAGCACATAGGGGCGGTAGAAGGACTCAAGCAGGACGCGTGTAAACCATATATAGTCCACCACCCTGATAAACGGGGCATTGTCCACTAAGCTCATCAAATTCAACGCGGTCTCCTTTCCAGCCCCCCACACTCTCCCCTACTGAAGACAATCCACGCAGGTCTTATATCCAAGAGCACGCATTTCCGCACAGATCAAGTCGGTTGGGTCCACCTCATTCACGATGTAGTCCCAGGATATCCCTGCCCGGTTGAGTGCCCGGTTCACCTCTGCCTCAATGTTCAGAAAGCAGGCGTGTGAGTGGCATACGGTGTTCCCTTCCTCCGTGAAGAGACGCTTGCTGGTAGCCTTGGCAACTTCCCGGATGGTAGGTCCAACGATGGCGAGTTGTGTTACTGTGATTTGCATGGTGTGACTCCTTACCCAAAAGTAAACTAGGCTACATTGTCCCAAGGTTGTGTAGTAGGTTCAATAGGATACTTGCGTGGCTTTTCCCTTGGTAGCTTAAACACATCCAAGCGTTGAGAATGTTTACGAAGGTAGGCACTAGCAAGGGTCAGCAAAAGGTCACTATCCTGAAACTGCCCCAATCCGTTGTTACACCTGGCACACAAAAACTCACGCACTTCTCCGGTATCGTGATCGTGGTCCAGAACCAGATTAACGCGCCTTCCGCAGATTGCACATTGACCAGCCTGCAACGCCCGCAGTTCCGCCCTACATTTCCTATCACACTCAGAATACTGCATCTGCGAACTCCCCCAAAGGTCCTGGTTCCGACTAGAATGGTTCAATCAAAGTATAGTTCATAGCCAACTAAAAGTCAAGTGCATTCTGGTGGTTAAAGAGAGAAGAAAGAAAGTAAGATAAAGAAAGAAGAGAGAAAGAAGAAGTACCGTTTAATATCCAGAAGGGGATAGGGGAGGGGAGTCTGTATGTAAACATACATACGTCGTGGCCCGTCCACACAGCAGAGCTTACCCCCACCAGCCCACTCCCTGAGCCAGAGGATGCCAGCTTTGTGTGCCAGAAACCGCCCCAAAAATGCACCCCCTCCTGGGTACATATTTGTCACCATCCTATGGGTACACAAACGCACCCATTCACCGGGTACACATTTGTCACCACAGAACGGGTGCATATTTGCCACCATCGAGGGGGTACATATTTGTCACCACTGCCCGGGCAAGGGGCGATACTGTTTAGTCAAGCATAGTAATGGTGTCCTGGCCTTGAGCATTCTTTCCTGTGGCAATCCTCAATGGTTCATGACGCCTCACCATATCCACACGCTTCATTACCAATGCCTCGTACTCCGGGTCCCCAGAAGAGCGGGCGGCGATTTCTGCCGATGCCAGGGTCTGCTCAATCTCTTCTTCCGTCATAATCCCAATTGCATCCCCTGGTGTCTTTATGGCGCTGAAGCCGTGGTGTGACTTTCTCAACCCCATCACAACCTCGTTCATGTGCCTCCGCTGCAACTTGTGCTCCCGGCAAAACGACATCAGATTGCTCGTCTCGTACTTTCGTCCCTCCCGGATAAATGTGTATGTCTTGTCCTTCACCGTCTGCTCCTTATATTAATCGGCGCCTTCTCCTCGTCAAACCTCTCAGCCCACCTCTTCACGTCTTTGTATTCTCTCTCCTGATCCATGAAGTAGTCTCCAAGGTATGCTGGTTGGTCCGTGAGTATTCCGTAGAGGTTAAGGAATGCCCTCGATAAGCTCTTCCATTCACGGTTGGTCAAGATCACTGCTCGATAGTCCCTCTTCTTTTCCTGGTAGATGCAGGTCTGGACGAGGTTGCTGACGTGCTCCTTGATGTTGACTCTCTGGTAGATGTCACTCACCCATCCCCGGTCCTCCATGTTGTCCATGAATGCATCCACCTGCTCCTTGCTCTCCGGGGTCAGTTCTTCATAGCTGCTGGTCATTCTTTACCCCCTTTGCTTTCTCTATGTCACATCTGAACGCTTTAAGCTGGAAGGACAACCAGTCGAAGCTTGGGCTATGTAGGATGCTATTCAACGTGGCTAAGAACCTGGGTGTGTGGTCACTGTCGGCGCAAAAATGCCCTTGGTGAGTGTCATACCCTACTGCCCGGATACTCGCTGTCGAAGTTCTGTATGCAAAGGCAACCTGCGCCCTGCATCCCGGTACTTCACATTGCATTGTCTGCCTCCTTCTTGTTCTGGTGTGCTTTTACTGCTTGCTTGCCTGGGAACTGCACAGTGTCCACCCGCCCATCCTCCCCCCAGGTCACTTTGGGCACTTCAACTTCCTCCTGTACCACGGTGCTTCGTTGGGTGTTCAGTCGGTTCACCATGCGCTGTACCTGTGAGCGACTGGTGCCCCAAGTACGTGCCACCAGTGACTTGTTTATGGGCACCCCCTGCTCCAAGAGCGCAGTCAGGTGCTCATGCAGTGAACCAGCTTGGGCAGGCAACTGTACCAGGGGTGGACCATCCTGAGCAGTCACCTGTACCTTTGTGGCACCCCCCTGTACCTTGGGTGTCTCCACGTTGGTCATCGCCAGCACCGCCCCTAGCAGCACTGCCACTCCTGACCGTGCGTACACCAGGACGTTCAGGTCGATCCCCAGGTTGGTAAGCGCCTGGTTGAAGCTCAGTCCCATTGATTGCTGCAACTGCTGGATTGCTACTGGCTGGAACACGATGAAGCTCATGCCAACCGCCAAGGGAATTGCCCACCAGAGATGCCGCTTCTTCCCCGTCCCCATTGCAATCTGTCGGACCCTCACCCAGGACAGGATGAACGAGGTGTCTATGCCAAGTGCGAACACAATGCCCCAACCCACAGCCAGCCAGCCAATGCCAGCTAGCTTCCCACCTATACTCACGTCCAGGCTGCTTCCAGCGAAGGCCAGCAAGATCAGTCCCTCCGCCACCACCGCCGCGTAGTTCTGTGCCCCACGGACAAAGTGGAGCAGGCGGTTCAGTCCCTTGTATTCACTCATATTCCCTCCTTATGGGTAGCGCCTTGCTTGTATCCATGATCTCTCTATGTTGTCCCAATTCTGGAGAAACGTGATGATGTTCCTGTATGGGCAACGTCCAGACCCATCCAGCCTGGAAACGATGATCTGTGCCCCGGGGATACCGAACAGGGGTGCAGACTGAACGATCAAGTCATACTTCTCATTCGTCCTATACCCCAGGCTCCCGTCCTTCCCCGTGAAAACCGCGCTAACTATTGTGTCCATACTTCTCCTCTGCTTCCCTTATAAGCCTCTTGATGCCCATGCCGCCGAACTCATGCGTCCAGACCGGGCGGCCTAGAAGCAACTCTACTGCCTCGTGGAACCGAGCAAACTCGACCAGCATGATTGGCTCCTTTAGTTGGTAGTAGGCAAGGTCACGTGGGTCAACTCCAGGCTCCCACCAATGATTGCTCCCATACTTCTGCATTGCCTGTAGACAAGCCTGCTGGTTCTCCACGGGGACTCCCAAAGTGGAAACGTATTGTGTGTTGTTCATTAGTCAGCCTCTATTTCTTTTATGTGCTTCATGGAATTAAACAGGTCTATCGCCGCCTGCTTGCTGTCCATGCGGAAGTAGATGGTGTACCCAAGCGAGTAGAGGAGCACGCTGTAATCATGCAAGTCCTCCTCATCATCATCTTCAATGTAGAGCTTAATGGTATCACCCTCTAATGTTTCCCCTACCTCATCCATTACGAACTCCTCTCCCTTTCATCTGATCCATGATGCTCGGCGCTGCCCGTCTCGCCTGCGTCTGCGTCATGGCCCTCGTGTATATCTTGGTAGCTTCAAGTGATGTGTGTCCTAACAGGCGCATGAGTACCAAGTCTGATGTTCCTGCCATTAACTGAGAGACTGCAAAGGTATGCCTGAAGCGGTGTGCATGGCAGTCAGGTACACCAGCCCGCTCCCCAAGATCGTCCAAGAAGTGCTGCAACATGCGTACAGAGAGTGGTGCTCCTCCTTGGGCCAGGAACACAAACTCACTACTGCCCACCCGCTCCCGGTTCAGGTATCTCCGCACTGCCAGGCTTGTCTCATGCCCAAACCCAACCGTCCTCGACTTCATCCCCTTCCCCATGACCCTGATGTATGCATCCTCCCCACGGCTAAGGAAGAGGTTATCCATACGCAAGCCCGTTAGCTCAGCAGGCCGTTCGCTGTCGAAGCACAACTCTGACGCCCTGATCCCGGTGTCTAGCAGAACGTGGATGAGGGCCTTGTTCCGATGTGGGTAGTAGAGCTTATCACAGGTACGCAGCAACCGATTAATGTCCTCCGCAGAAAATAATTCTACGTCGGACTGGACTAGCCGTGGCATTTCGATCCGATCCACCACCGACTTCTTCACCCCGGTCTCCACATCCCCAGAGCACCATGAGAGAAAGCCCTTCACGATCTGAGCGCGTGCATGCCTGGTGTGGGTGTTGGAGGTCGTGTCTGCTGCGAATTGCTGGACGATCCCTGGAGTCACATGCGATAGCACATTAATCGGTGGTTGTTTCTCCAGGCACCATTCCTCAAACTTGCTCAAAAAATAGCTGTACCAATGAAATGTTTTCTGAGTGAGGGTATTCTGCTTGGCTAACAGGTATTCCTCTATGGCTCCATGAAGCTCCATATGCCTCCTGCACAACTGCGGTTATGGGGCATAGGTAGTGTGGATTAGCCTGGGTAGTGGGGTGGAGGGGGCGGTTACTTTCAAGACAGCCGCAATAGTCCACTCTGCCATCCCTCCCCACAAGCCAATCCAGACGCATTCATCTATGTCCCTGGTTTACCGGAACAAGTGCGACGAGTACGAGACAAGCCGCATGTTCAGTATACCAGAATGCACCCATCCCCGTCAATGCTGTGTCAGATGGAACTCCAACTCTATCCAGTCCTCCACATCTTCCAGGTTCCTTATCATCGGCTCTCTCTGGTACGGGATGTAGGGCTTGTCGAACCAGAACACAAACCGCCGCATCCACCCCGTATCAGTGATCCTAGCAAAGTCTGTGCCTCTCTCAAGGTAGAACCAATCTAACGGACATCCACGACTGTTTCTAGCCACGAATTGTCGGGTATTTGGCTGCTTCCTGAGCCACTCGATAAACCGCTTCTCTTCTTCGTCCATTACTTACCTCCATATGGGTCTGTGGCTTTGTTGAAAAGTTTATAGAACATTTTCTCCGCAGCCTTTCCTCTTAATCCAGACAGCCGTACTCTTGCTCGGATAGTATCAGCCAGCGCAATGACAACCTTGGCTCCCTCTGGATTGCCTGTCTTTCTGGTCTTGCGCGTGTCCTCATCCATAGCAGCCATTAGTTCTTTCATGTTCTTCATAACGTACCTCCTTGGTCGAAACCTGTAGGTCGAGACTCCTTCCTTAAATCAAACACGCACTACGGGCATCACGAGTATTACCTGGAGGCTGAGCTCAATCTGCAACCTTAACGAGTTTCATTCGTACATGTCTTTGAAGACTGAGACAAGGAAAGACATTTGCTTCAGACATTCTTCTTCAGCAATCAGTCAATCAAAGCCAAAGCCTGTAGCCACCCCTATACCTCCAGGCACCGAGGTCAAGCAGGCTGTGCAGACAAAAAGAGAAACCGATTAATATAAGGGACTAGAACTGCCCCACACCACCACATTCCAGACCCCCTTCCAAATTCCGCTAAGGTTCCCCCAGGCGGCCCCACTCTTGCGCCAGCATATTAATCGGTCTCTTCCTCTACTTCCTCCTGTCGTGTAGGTAGCGTGCAATGGATGAGCTTATCAGGCCGATGAGGATGGAGGACACCAGCCAGGATAGTGCGCCGATCTTGTCTCCCGTATGCAACAAGGCTTCAAAGAGTAACGCGACCGGGAGTAGGGGCCAGGACAGGAGAAATGTCCACATCAGCCAGGCAAACCACCAGGGCACGTCAATCCAGTCTTTCCATAACCTCATGCACCTATCTCCTTCCAGCGTTTAAGCCACTCTACTTGGTCCTCCCCGCATGGCCCCAACTCGCAGATCAGATCATAGGCCCATCCAGCGTTCAAATCCGTGAAACGCCTATTCGGTGCCCGCTCCATCAGCCTCGCCTGTACCGCCGCGATAACCTCATCAGTTGTGGTCAGGCCAAGGAAGGTCTCCCCGGCGTGTGCGGTGAAGAACTCCCGAACCAGCCTCTCGATGGCCTTTCCCTTGTTGAACCTGCTAACATTCCTCGTTTCCATTACTCACCCCTCTCTATTCGCCCTTGCAGGTGCCTGATCGCTGCATCCTCAAACGTAAACCACACTACGCGCTCCTGGGTGTTTCTGTTCGGGTAGTACTGCCATCCAAAGAGCAGGCTGCGGTGCATTGGGTAGTGCTTCCAATGAACACCATCCCAGGACTCCGAACTTACCATGTGGTTTCTGTCTACTAATTTCTCTGGCACTATGCACCCCTCTCTGGCGTGGCCCCGGCGAAAATGGGCGTTAATCTCATAGCGAACTCCTTCTCCCCAATAGAAAAAGCCCGAAGAATGGCTCTCCAGGCTTACTAATAAAAACTTCCTCGCGTAGAACTGTACTGTTGGGCTTACCCGGTGTTACTAACCTGCTTCTTGATTTGCTCCGCTAATGCTGGGGCTGCTGGCTCTACGTAACGGCTATCAATGTCTTCCTCTGTTCCGGTCAGAAAGCGAACCCGAACCGTTTTCTCACTTCGACGCACAACAACGCCATACCCGGAACCCGTTACAACAACCGCGTCACCAGCCTCTACCGGGTCCTCCTGCCTCCCATTAATCGGCGCTGTTACTTCACGCACGATTTCTATGACCTCACGTACAAAGATCGTGTCCTCCGGGAACCACTCCCGCACGATAGCCAAAGCCAGCCGTAGCCGCTCGTCACCAGAGATATCCCTGATGACTGCCACCCCATCCTGGCTCGATGCATAAATCCGGTACTCTGGCTCCTCCGGTATCAGGTATTCGTTCATTGGCTGCTTGCTTTCCTCCTTCGTTCCTGGTAAAACGTTGCAAAAACTTCCTCGCTGGTTTCACTGATTTGCACTACGTCGGCCTCTTTTAGGATGCCTATGATTGCCCCCGTTAGCTGTTGGATGGTTACGACAGAGGTGCGAACAGGCTCTTCTGCCAACTTACGCCCACTCCTCTGCCTGTAGCCCTCGACAAGGTAAAACATCTCACTCAGACTCCCTTTGGTATATGCTTAGTAGGCGCGTCTCCCTGACTTTAGTATACACCAAAGGATAGAGGTTTTTGTATATATTTGGGGCGATATTCCTATATGATGCGAATACCCAGGTGCCTTGATAACGTCTCGATGGTACTCCGCACACGTTCCTTCACGTCCTCAGTCACCTTCACACCAGCCCCACCCAGCAGCACGTAGCATTCCCGCCGCAGAGCAGTATATGCGAACTCGTTCATCATGCCAGGTAAACGCTTCAGGTCTACCAGGCGCTTTACGATGTCCAGGGGCAACTGCGACCATGCCTGCTCTGGGGTCAGCTTGGGAGCCACCTCGATCCGCGCAACATTCACTCGTGCTCGATCCCCGTCTCTTGTCTCGATAGTCGCGTACACTACGGTCTCAACCTGAACGATTTTGCCCAGGTATTCCTTCGTCATTGCATCACGCACCTGAGTCCCGACGCCAATGCTGGTCCCAAACTGTTTCTCTGCGTCGTGGGCCAACTCCTGCGCGGTCGATCTGGCTCCAAAAATGCTGTTCATTGCTTTCTTCTCCTTCTCTTTGTCCATCTCAGCTACTTCAGTGATACCAAGGTGACGGACTAGCCACGCCCGGTTCTCACTGCTCATCCAGGTTGCATACTCATCCAAAGTACAAAGACGATCACCGAAAAAGTCTTCAGGGCGAATAACCTCATCCATTGCTCACCTCCAGCGGCCATTTGTAACCGCCAGGGGAGTTAGGTGCGGGGTGGGTGATGTGCTCAGAGCAGAAGTATGACTCATTGCCCCACTTGCCTAGCTGCCACCCGCGATCTATCTCCTTTCCGCACTCACTACAGGTTTGTGTGTGATTGATGGCCTGGAACGTACACCAGTACCGGCCTAATATATCAACACCGTAACAGCCCACACCCTTGAGCCAGGCCACCTCATAGGTCTCGTAATCGCCTTTCTTCGCTGGCTTGTCGATGAGTGGCTGTCCATTGATAATAAGCTCATCCATTGCTTGCCTTCCTTTCGATGTGGAGGAGTGCTGCGTGCTCAGTAGCGAACCAGAGCACCTTACCCTTGTTCTTGTAGTAGTGCCACACCCGCCCGCGCCGCCATTGGGGCCAGTGTCTCCATTGGTTGTCCCATAAAGACTTCTGCGATAATACTCTACGTTGCATCGCTTGCCTCCTTTCAGAACGTCCCAACAAAGTTAACAGCCAGGTCTGCGGGGTTAGCGCGCTTCTCAAGTACTGCCCATGCCTCATCCCAGGTCCCAGGCTTACCGGCGTAAGTATGCCACATGCTATCCCGGATATTAAGCGGATTGCTCTTGGCCGGCTTCCACTGTGCTACATACCCACACTGCTTGCTCTCGATAACCGCATCAGTACGGACGGTGCCCTGGCCTATCTTCAGGATGCGATACCATTTATTCATCCCCTGCCTCCTCCCCTGCAAGTGCGATCCCGATAAACTGCCAATTCGGTTCCTTGCCATCCAGGTGAATGACAGAGAACAGATCGGTCACGGTGTCCCTGATCGTCATGAGGTTCTTTTGCTCGTTTATCACATAGATGTACTCGATATCAAAGGGCACATCCTGGTCGGTGATGGTATTTTCCTCCTCATGCCTGTCACCGTGGCAATAGCATTGAGGACAGGTCGTGGTGCCGTGGTTTTGCTCGTGAAAGCCAATCCTCTTGCTGAAGTCTGCGACCTCCCCAAGATTAGCCCCAACAATGGTAGACCAACCGGCGGGGTGCTCATCAACCAGAACCTCCAGCATCCTCTTTGCATCTTGCTTGAAGTATCCGTTGTATAGCCTGTAGATCGCTGCGCCGACGCCTATTGGATAGCCGTCTGAGTGGTGATAACGGCCTATAAAGCCATCCCCAGCCTGCCTTGCGATAACGGAACGTGTGCTCATTGTGCGAACTCCTTTCGTCACACTGCTCTGCCTCACACTACATGGGGCAGGGAAGTATGAGCAGCCATCTCAGACTGCTTGTTATGACTCGTATAGATCACATAGCACGCCTCCTCTCGACTCGAATAGGATGAAACCGATTAATATGCTGGGCCGGGGCCTAGTTGATCTCTTGCCTGAACCGCACCTGCTCACCTGCCCGTTGACCGGCAAGGTATGCGTCATTGCCCCGAAGCCGTTTTGCCCTCATGTTCCTGACCCTGCCGTTGAAGAAGTTGTCGCGCGCCACGATTAGTTCCTTGTCACGCACGATAATAAGCGCCCGCACGTTGTTTGCTGCCTGCTCCTTATCCAACTTGAGACGCCTATCAATGGTTGTGATCGCGCCATAGTAGAACGTATCCTTCCAGGTCACAGCAGGAAGATCGGATAATGCGGCTCTGTAGGCGGTGGTAGCGAGGATGAGCAACTGCTCGGTTATCAGTTCTATCATGAGCTTGCACGCCTCGATGTTGTGCTGCTCACCGATAATCGCCATTCGGTCTGCCCCGGTGAGCTTTACCGTGGTACAGAGGTTGTTCGTGCAGACTGCTTGTGCCAGGTGCCCCCGCCATCTCTGCCTGCCAAGAGGCACATCCTCACGAAGGTAACTGCGGCCAACGTTCTCCCGTACCTTGATCTCGTCCATGCTCAGGTTGTAGTCCAGCAGCAGTGCGTGAGCCTTTGCAATGGCTGATGCACTCTCATTGACGTTGCTGGACGTACCAAGAGCCAGGAGCTTCTGAATGCGCGATATGATCTTTGGGTCTATTGCCATTGTGTAAACTCCTTTATGGGGCCAATCCGCAGACTGCCCCCGACTAATAAGACTACTCTATGGCGTACGCTTCTGGCATCGGGCCGTTTCCATCGTCGGTCCAGACCAGCCTGGCACGCTGCTTCAACTCACTCAGGTAGATGTCGTGCCCTGCTGTGTCCGTCTCCCAGGCTCCTGAATAGGCACATAGACGGATTGCATACTGGTTCTTTGCCTCATTCTCTGGTGACTGGTAGACCTTGAGGACCTGGAACGTCTCAGGCTCCCCGTTCAGCAGGCTCTTGCGCGTGTACCAGACCTCGTACGGCTGATTGATCGGTCTCTTCTTGGCTCTTAGGTTTTTCATGCGAACTCCTTTGGAACAGGCGTGCTCCAGACATTAATCGGTTACTTTCCTGCCAAATAGCAAGCGACAACCCGAGAGCACATTGGTCCTCGGGCTGGGTGTCTGCTATCTGATTGCTAGCTGAGCCTGGACGTAGTTGCCTGCTAGCTTGGTTGCTACAATCCAGTCATACGCCTCTATCCAACGATCAAAGAAGATAGGGCCTTCCCCATCGCTGCATACTCGTTCTAGGTCAATGCTCCTCCCCAAGCCAACGAAGTATGCCACGTAGAACTCGCCCTTATGTAGCTTGATGTACCATTGCCGTGTCCTCATTGCTACTCCTTCACTTGCTTTTCATCTGGTTTAATTCCAAAGTACTTACATAGCTCCAGGTACTTCTCATGCGGCGTTAGGGCATCCCATCGCGCCTGTGAACGCCCCATACGCTCTACCTTGTTTAGTCGCTTCTTACCCGTTTTATTGTTCTTCATTGTGCTCCTTACTGGCTTCAGCCTAAAGGTCCCACGATGAGGTAGGACTAACTTCGACTATCCGCAAGCCATCATGCCAGTATAGGACCTGGTATACTGCTTGCTCATACGTTGGACAAAACGAGAATGGCTGCCCGTGCGCGTTTACTACCTCGTACCTGCCATGTGGCGGGGTCCCGTGACCCGCGACCTCGGAGGTGTGCTCTGTCACATGAACCTGGACGCAACCGATTAATGCTATCGCAAGGGACAGAGCCACAACCAGCTTTCTCACTTGCAGCACATGTACAGGGCTACAGACCGCATGGCACGACGATTGAACGTGATACGACGATATAGCCAGCGTGCGAAGCCAGTATATCCATCCCATTTTAAGCTCAACAATATGAACTCCCTTCACAGGTACAATGAATGACTAATAGCCCATGACAACCGATGAATGCTGCACCCATCGGCTGATCTCGACTATTGTTCTCGCCAGTTATACCGCTCTATCTGCCAGTCAGGATATCGGGCTAGGAAGCGCGTTATCAGTGCGTCTATGCTGTCTGCACTTCCCGTTATAGTCGTGTCCTCAGAGTATGGGCCAGTCTTAACTCTGATCGTTCGCCCGTCTATCTGTCTGGCGCTAAAGGCGTGTAACTTGTCCATGTCGCCTGGTAGCACATCCTGTGGTCTGATATAGCGCATCACTTCACTCCAAATCTGCGTAAACTAGCGGGAGTGAGCACAGCAGGCTGGTCCCCACCAATCCACTCGATAATCTCATCAATTGAACTGGCTTCTTGTGGACCTTCACCCCCAGGGAATATAGTCAGTTCTGCTCCGCCTTCCATCCAGTAGATTGCCCATCCGCCTTTGCCTGGTGCTTTGCAAGATATACCTGCCTCTAGTAGTGCCCGCGCGCTTGGAAACTCAGTATCCCTATTCAATGCCTCACCTAACGATCTTTTCAATGTGCGCTTCCTTCCTGCTTGGTTATCCAATCGAACGCCTCCCCTTCGGTGTCAAACTTTCCACAGAGCTTGTACCCCGTCCCGTCGTCACAGTACACGTGCCATGTACCAAGCTCATCGTTCTCTGTGTCCTCATCCTCAACTAGATACCGCATTGTAAATCCCCTTCCTGCCTAGTTGACAACATTCCGAAAAGCTAGGCCCGGACTCGAACCGGGTAACGCGCCATTCTAGCTAAAAGAAAAACTCATGAACGTGCTGGCGACTCTTGCAGCATCGACAAGGGTATTGCTCTACCTTGACGTAGCGGTATAGTCTGCCTGTTCTGCTTATCTCTCGACCCCATACGAGCAAGCCGTAACCCAACAACTTGACAGCCCGAACGATATCCAAATTGTGCATGATGCTCCTTCTTTCTTGAATTATTCAAACGCCTTGACACACTGCACCCGAGGAGCCCGTGCCCATCAGGTGTATCTATCAGACGTAACAACTTAAATCCGCGTGTGACTGATAATCCCCGTCTTCACACTCACTAGCACCATAGCCCTGCCTGGTACGTTCCCATAAACAGGCAGCATATGATATCAACCAGAAGCCTTGACCTTCTTCCATCGCTAGGCATGCGATATCGTCTCTCAAGGTTTGTTCTATCGCCAGATACTTAGACCGCGTGAGACTCTCGTTTGTTCCTAGCCCGCGTATCCTTCGTATGTGCCAGCAATCAACAGTCAAGAGCAAGCACCCGGATGGATTGAAAATGTGAAGGGCAAAACTCACCGTTTTATGCCCCATTCCTGGTATTGCTGCCGTCATGGACTCCCTCCAGGCAAACTGTGATGCAAAGGAGTCACCCGTGTTGAAGTGAATAACCCCATCATTCCATAGCCGTTCTATGGAGTATAGTGTGCTTAATTGAGAGTTCATTATGCCTGGCAAAAGAGCCCGCAACTCATCTCTATTCATTGGTAGGGGGCGATCGGCATAGCCTCGTAGAACTTGTGCATGCTTTGCTGTAACACTAAGCCGTGTCTGTATTGTGCAAGCAGAGAAGTAAAAGGCAAGCTTCCCGCGAGGCGTGCCTGGCTGGATAAGCTCATTCATTGCCTTTTGCGTTGCTTCTAAGCTCACCGGTTGCGCTATGACTCGCATAGCCGTAGTCGTCATGATGCAAACTCCTTTTATGCTTAGATATCTGTACCAACTTAACCCACTACTACCAGCCCGCTTGCTAGGCCGGTTGGTAGCATCGATTAAGCCGCGATTGACTTGCGAACACCTTTGACGAAGTGGGGGGATACTTCAGAGACGGTAACGAGTAGCTCTATTTGCTCTAGCCACAATGCCCACACTTCAGCCCGCTTCAGAAGAGCTTCCACGGCTTCCTCAGTCTCAACAAAGGTGTAGACTTGTGTGGACTCATCGGCATAGAACAGTCCCGTATCACTATCAAACCAGCCACCAGAAACGTTCTGATGGGTGAAGCCGCCATAACTCTTGGCAATCTCTTGCTCAATGGCCTTGATTGCTACTTCATTGTCGTACCCGCCATTACGCTTGACAGGCAGGGTTACAGTTACTTGAAACATGCGAACTCCTTTTAGGGAACATCGGCGTATCCACGTGCCAAATTAGCACACTGCCATGACCAAGCTTGTAGAGCCTAATCACGGTATCTGCCAACTTGAGTTATCCTCAAGAGAACCTAGTCTAGAATTGCTGCCCAGTCAATTGTGCGTGCAGTGTGTACTTGCCCATCGTCCTCAGAGACATAAGTAAATTGCTTGTCCGCTGCGTGGTATCCCCGGCCTATGCAGGTAACAAGCAGTGTTGCATCCATACCGAACTCTTCTTTACCCTGGATACGAGCTTGCTTAACGTTGTCTGCCTTTACGGTAGTCTCAATACCGATCTTGTGACCGCGTACAGTAACTTCGATGTGATATGTGTTCATTGTTCCTCTTTCTTAGCTATAACCTATGAAACAGCCACCATAGCCGTTTCACACGCAATAACTAGCAGGACGTGGTATTCTCATTCATTCCTGCTTGTATCATGCCCATCTAGTTAGCGGGACAATTCTAGGCGCATCTATTCAGCGTGCCACTCTGTACAATCCGTGCTCTCAACCGTTTCATCCCTTGCTCTTCCTTCGCAGAATTTAACTGACACCTGGTCACAAGCGATTTATGGGTACTTGCCATTGAGAGGCGTTCTATTCGATTGTTAAGGCTGGGACTGAGCGGTGATTTCGTTCAGCGGTCCCCTGAGCTTTTCGGGCTCATTCCAATTATGCACTATTTTTCGATGCAATTCAAGCCCCCATTAGTACCATTTTCCTATGCTTCCAGGGTCCTGTTTGCATAGCCAATAAGTCCTAGTAGAGCCTGTAACCCCTCTTCAGCCCTCAATCCGTATAAGCTCATCCATAGCATAGTACTTGCCCATCCATAAGTACCGGTTACAACTAGAATTATAGAATTGCTAAAATCGCCGGAACCCGCTTCCCTGGCCGATCTACACGAGTATTGAGCTTGGATATGGAGGATATGCTGTCGGCATAGGCAAACACGTAGATTATATGCTAATGGCATACCTCCTCGTGTGCGTGCGTGTATGCATACGTGCGTGCAATGCTAGCGAGCATGCTGGTGCGTGTGTACATGTGCGTGTATGTGTGTGCTCCAGGCGGCAGTGAGAAGAGAAGAGAAAGGAGGCACCGTTTAATATGTGGGGTGGCTAGGGGACGGGGATATACTGGCTAGCCCTACACACGGGTATGCTGGTGTCTGCTAGGCATATTAAGCGGTCCTATCCCTTGCCTCTCTCAACCAGGAATTAGGGCATCATACATATAACCTCATCCATACGTGTTATTGCGCGTATAAGGAACGGCTGGGAGTAGTCTATCACTCACAACGCATCCTACCAGCGTGTCACCCACATTCCCAGCACCACGTACCATAACCTCATCCATACCGGCCAGCTCCATATGCCCATCCGCACGCCAGTCTCACGTCATCGCTTGCTTGCTGTAGATAGCGGCTACAGGCTGGGGTAAGCGGGCAGACGGCACGCGGGTGCTCCAGAGGCCGGCCCGCAGGAAAGGACGGTAGTTGGCTCTCAAAATACCACGTACCATGAACCAGCACCGGAGCAGGCAGGACAGTACTCTCCCCCGTAGCCTCCCCTCCCCACATATTAAACGGTGCCTCCTTTCTCCGGGGTTTAGGGGGATAAAGGGTGGTTTTCTGCGAATTAAAATAAAGTTCTAGAAATGGTATAATGTATGTGTAGGTAGAGATCAGTCCTGGTGATCGGGGCGTAGCGAACCCTTCGGTGCGACTTGAAACATAGTCTAAGGGTAACTGATAGCTTAGAGCAAAGCGACAGGAAGCACTCCCTACGAACCCTCTCTCCGGCTGGCGTGCGGGAAGCCCCCAACCCACGCCAGATATTTCTCCCTGCGATGAGTAGGTAATTCCTGCCGTGAAGACCAGGGGAGATCGTGGACATGGGCAAGCACCACGTTAAGCCGTCCTTGCCCTATTTACCAGGCCATGTGACAGAGACATGTGCCGTTCTGAGCCAAGGATGTATGCGTTCTGTCGGCATATATCTAGGCTGAGAGGAACAGGTAGATCGAGGACAAGGTAAGGGGAATGCTCGTAAAAACCTCCCCGATTATTTCCCAATGACGATGAGTCAGGCTAGCCAGGGAAGTCGCAGGAGCTATCGGGGTCGCAAGGCTTTACGGGCGAGGGGGCTGCGTGAACAATACTCCCTGACCTGCCCCTGCCCGTATAGGCTACGACATATCGTGCCCAACCGAAAAGCTGGGTTTCTGAAAGGGTCGGATGAGTGCTCACAACACAAAAGGGGCGCTATTTCCAGCGAGTGAGCACATAGGAAGCAGACCGATTAATAAAAGGAGAGACGGCATGATCGACGACGCAGAATTAGACAGGCGCTTCAAATTCCATAAATCAACCGAGGAGCAGCTACAGAGGCATGAGATGGTACGAAACCTCGCGCTGTCCTATGCCCGTAATCTCATCCAGCTATGCCCGCAATCTGAGCTGTCCCTTGCGCTGACCCACCTGGAAGACGCTGTTATGTGCGCTAATGCAGCTATTGCAAGAAACTGAGGAGAAGAGGATGGCACTAGGCGACATAATTTTCTACGACAAGACGAAGGACGGAAACCTCATCAATTGGGCAATCTCCGCATGGACCCACTCCAGGTTCAGCCACACCGCGATTGACATTGGTGGCGGGAAGCAAGCAGAGTCCGGGGCTAATGGGGTGATAGAACGTAATCTGGACCTCAAGGACGCCACGGTTTGGTCCTACGCGAAGAACGTGAAGGACATTGACCCAAAGGACATGGCGGGTGCTGTGGCCTGGGTGAAGGAGATGGTAAGACAGCACGCGGATTATGGGTATGTGGACTTTTTCACGAATGTAAACCCCCTTGTTAAGCTCGTCTACCTCACACACCCCGGCACCTATGACTGCTCTGCTTTTTGTACGGAGTTCTTAGCGAAGGCCGGGGGCGTGGACCTATGTGGCCTGGACCTGGACGTACACCTCGTTACCCCGGCCTCACTGAGTAAGTGCCTGGGAGTCAAATAAAGAAATCGGCCCGAACCTTTAATAAGGAACTGGCTTAATAAAGGAAAGAGATAATGGGAGTACAGTTACCGGGGCCAGATGATGCTTCGGTTGAGGCAGGATTTGATGCAACTGGTGAGGATATGCACTGGCAGGCACCACGTGGCAACGATATCCCAGGTGTACATATGGGACATGGAAGTGCAGAGTCCGAGGCTGGTTGGTTGGATGGTTCGGACATGCGTGGGCTAACGTCACCAGAGCCAATACCGTCCGGGAATAATATGGGTTCCTTCTCTGACGCAGGAAGCAATACGGGCGATCTCTCTGCCTCTGCCGGGTTCCACAGGATAGACAGCTTCGAGGGCATGTACAGCGATCAGGGTGGTATTCCGATGGGTGGTAATCCAAGTGCGATGGGGGAAGGACCTTCAATGGCTGGCCTACCTGTAGGAGCAGTATCCAACCAGGGCTACCCGAATGGTGGCTCGCAGCAGGGTGGGATTGACTCTATGGAGGGCCTTGAGTTCTATGGTGGTCCCGCACCACAAGGCTTGCAGGACTCCTACAATAGCGGGCCTGGAGTAATGGGGAACGGAGCAGAGCCGGGTGGCGATGACCAGGCGGCGGTCGGCAGGTAAGTTAAACCCCAAAGACCACGCATTTGATGACCCCGTAACCTTCATCACGACGTTCCTCACCTGGCCTGATGGAACCCCGATCCAGCCACACGAAGCCCAAATAGAAATCATCCGTGCATTCATGAGTGGTGTGTTCGACCTCGTGATTGCGGCTGGGAGGCAGTTCGGGAAGTCCGTTGCGCTTGCCTGGCTTGTTGTCTGGTATGTTCTTCACTTCGCTAATAGGCATGTCTACATCGTCGCACCCTCTCTGGATCAGGCCCGAATAATATACGACGAGATAGCGCGTCACTTCTCCGGGCCGCTGCGGGTCATGCTGAAATCCAAGCCCGTAGATTTCCCCTTCCCTCACCTACAACTGCTCAACGGTTCTCATGTACATGGACGGGGGGCAAACTCTCCTAAGTATCTTCGTGGCAAGCTCGTACACCTCCTGATCGAGGATGAGTCGGCTTACTTCAAGGAGGGGATACATGGTCGAGAGATTGAGCCGATGTTCAACGTCACAAGCACTCAAGAGCATACCGGGATCATCCGCATATCCACCCCGTTTGGTGAAGGAGACTTCCAGGACGGATACGTGGCTGCTCAGAAGGACACATCAGGGAAGTCAAAGGCACTCCACTTCACGGCTCTTGACAACCCGTACGCAGATAAAGGGCGTTTGGCTGCAATTAGAGAACGCTACGGTGAGGACAGTCTTCTCTGGCGTACAGAATACATGGCTGAGTTTGCCGACAGCGACCTCGCGGTGTTCTCTTCGCAAGACATCAAGTGGGCCTACGAGAACTACCCATACCAGTCGAAGGAAGGCCGAATAGAGTACCCGGTTGCGGTACAGAGGGGGCATAGGTATGTGCAAGGAACTGACCTGGCGAACATACGCGACTACTTCGTTGCGACGATCCTGGACACGACTGATCCACGGCTTGCAGTACAGGTTCGGCACGACAGACTTCAGAAGCGAGGTTATGCCACTTATAAGGCAGTTACCCGGGCTAATTACCAGGCTTATAATTCGGCCCGGACCCTGGTTGATGCTACGTCTTTGGGTGAGTCTGTGGTGGAAGACCTCGAAGATATCTCAGCGGAGGGCTACAAGTTCGGGGGCAACGAGGCGAAGTACGACATAGTTCACGGCCTGGTACGCATGTTCAACGAGCACCGCATCGCCATCCCCCTGATCCGCGAGCTAGTGGATGAGCTTAAACACTTCCAGTACAAATTCACCCCAGCCAAGGTCCTCAAGATGGAGGCAAAGTCTGGACATGACGACTACGTGATGAGCCTCTCCCTATCCGGCAAATTAGCCTCCAGACCCGACTTCACAGGCTTTTTCCTCGGCGGAATTAAGAATTTCGACACGATTGTGCCCAAAAACACGAAAAATGCCCAAATTCCCGATAATTACGATCCTTTTGCCAATCTAGACGCATAAAAGGCCCAATTCATGCCAACCAGCACCATAGAGCAGTAAATATATGGCTAATCTCATTACCAAGGCACTCAGAACGCTCGCTTCCTCTGCTGTAAGGCCGAGAAGGGAGTCTACTGCTGCTCGTGGGACGGTTTCGGGCTTTGCTCTCGGGGTTTCTCCGCTGTGGGGCCAGCCATACCCGGAGCAGGTGGCACAGGACGCAACAGGCTTAATTTCCAGGCCGCGCATGAGGGAGGTTGTACTTCGCACTCCGACCGCCGCTGCCTCAGTGAATGCCATCCTGGACTTCGCCGGTGGGGTCAAGATAGATGTCAGAAATGTGGATGCCTCCAAGCCCGTACCCAAGAACCAGGCCAATGCAGTCAGGCGCATACTCCAGAGACCGAACGACGACCAGACGCGCAGGCAATTCATCCTTACCCTCATGCGTGATATCGTGACCTTCGGGTATGGGGCGGTAGAGGTAGCCAGGGATAGGGATGGAACCGTAAATATGTGGGTGATGGATTCTGCACGCCTACGTATCGACTTCGATGAGCATGGGTACATCCGTGGGTATGACATGCTGGACGCCAGGGGCACGCCGATCATCGAGAACCACTCTGGTAGGTCCATGTATGAGTTCCCATCTGGCATGAGTATGGGCGTGCCTTCTGCTGCCTCTGTGCCTAGCTACGGAGCCTCCGCGATAGATGCGAATGCTGCTCCAGGAACAAGCCTACATGGTTGGGAGCCGAACGAGGTCATGCTCTTCAGCCTAAACCCAATCAGTGAGTCCGTCTACCCACACTCCAGGATCGTCCAACTCTTCACGGCGGCTATTCTGGAAGACACCATGATGCAGTTCATCTCCGAGCGGTTCACGGACTCCAATATCCCGTTTGGTGTATTTGACCTGGGGGATGTGACAGAAACCGAACTCAAAGCCGCGATTGAGAACTGGAACACTCAGGGGAAGACAGGCAATCGCATCCTCATGACCGGGAGCAAGGGTGCCGGGTCCAAGTGGATACCATTTGGCTACCACCTGAAGGACCTGGAAGCCGTGGAGCTTCTCAAGGAGTTCCGCATGAAGATCATGGGCATCCTCGGGGTCACGATGCAGGAGCTAGGGGAGTCCCAAGATGTTAACCGGAGCAACGGGTATAACTTATCTTTCACCTTCAAGAAGAGAGCCATCGAGCCACTCCTGGACGAAATATGCGAGACCCTGACCAGGAAGCTGCTCTGGAACGTGCTCGGGTACACAGACCTCGAATTTTACTACGAGGAGATCGACTCAAGGGACGACTTCCTGATGAGCCAGATCGACACGAACTACCAGAAGACGGGCATATTCAAGCCAAACGAGGTACGTAATCGGAAGGGCCTAATTAGCGTGCCGGGTGGTGATGAGTCCTTGATATTCACCGGCAATGCCTGGATACCTATGGATATGGTACGCAAGATGGCTGAAGAGGTCATCGCGGTTGAGGGTGCATCCACGGCGGTCGGCCTCTCCGGTCCAGAGGGCTCCTCACAGATCAGGGTACGCTCCTCCGCCGGTGGCCCAACCAGGAGTGGAGCTGGCGAGCAGACAGGCAACGGGCACAATAGAGGCAGGTCGAGCGAGATGGCCCGCCAGTTAGGATCAGGACCGTGACATGAGTGAATTATACGTAGAGAAGATATTGGGATGGAGTACTCGTGGTGACATCCAACCATACTGGAAGTCTATCACCGCAGCCGAGCGCCACGCAGCCACGACGCACTGTGGGCCACACGAGTCATACCCGCTTGGACCTGGATGTGCTCATGTAGATGCAGCATTCCACCTGGCAGAAACAGGTCATGGGCATCCGTCTCTAGGCTGCATCAAGAGCTATGCCAGGTCCCACGGATGTTCAGTACCAGCATCACAGAAGGCGTCCCCGTTCTGGAGTAATGAGAGGTTCTAATGTTCACGACGGAAGAGGCCATCAGCTACTTACTATCGAAGGCCCGCAAGCCTGGTGTGCCGATGGGTAAGTCATTCATCTTCTCTTCTTCTTTAGCCATGATGAAAGCACGAGTCCTTGATGATGGTTCTATTGAGTCTGAGGGATGGATCAGCAAGCCTAACAAAGACCTCGACAAAGACATGCTAGAGCCGGAGAGCTTCAGCCCCGCGCTCAAGGCATACATGGATGGTGGGGCACCCATCAGCGTGGAGCACGGCACGAGATACCTGCCTGTGGGATTTCTCCAGAAGGCTGTGCTGGTGCGAGATGGAACCATCATCGAGGCTGCGGATAACCCACTCCATGACAAAGTAGAGTTCAAGTACTTCGACGGCGGGACTGGCTGGTATGGATTGGCAAACATCTACGACCAAAAGGCTGGACTCGGGGTCATGAAGGGCACGGTCAGGTACTTCTCCTGGATTGGTATGCCAAACAGGTGGAAAGACCAACCAGATGGCGGGAGGCACTTCACCGACCCAGGTTCAATTGATCCACTCATCGAGGTAACACTGACTGGCTTCCCGGTTAATAACCAGGCGGTAATGCGTATTGCTAAAGCCCAAGGGTACTCACCGGAGATCAACCTGATGGAACTCTATGCGAACCCGATGGTCATTGATGTGGCAGTTGAGGCTATGGGAGTCAGGGAAGCTGCTGAAAGAGTTATTAAGGCTAGCCTGGACGAGCAGAACGACTACTACCGCCAGAACTTCCCACAGCGGAAAACATTTGTTGATTACTTTAAGTAACTAGTTAGTGCAGCCCCCATACCTGGGTACCCCCCGGCCAAGGCTGACAAGGAAACACACATGCTTGAAGATAAGAAAGAAACCCAGGAACAGCCAAAGGACTTGCTGGAGCAGTTGCTTGTGGTGGCTGCTGAAAAGGCCGCAGCGCAACAGGCTGAAGATGCTCTCCGAAAGGGGTACGTCACCAGGGAACAGATCAACATGGCCCTGGACACCTTCGGCAAGAACCTGGAGACGACCCTGGCGGAGAGCCTGCTTGGTCAACTCGATGAAAAGATGACAGCAGCCGCGAAGAAGGCCATCGAGAGTGCTGACCTTCCCGGAGCCACGAGAAAGAGCACCGTTGCCACCCCGGAAGACGAGCGCGATGCTGACCCTGTGGCATACCTACTCAAGAAGGGCCGGACTGCTGCTTCTGCCGGCAAGGACCCGGAATATGATGATACTGAAAAACGTATACTTTGGGAAATGACCTATCGTGCCCTGTCAAGCGGAATGATCCTGGATCAGCGTGAGACGGAGTAACCTCCCTCAGGTCGAGAACCTTCAGGTCCGAGACCCCTAACCACCCCTATGGAGTAACCCCTATGTCTTTGGCTACCGATGCCTTAATCAAAAAGGCTACCAGTGTCGCCAACCTCCAGGCGCTCATCCCCCAAATTTGGGCGTCACTCATGGAGCTCAACCTGCGTCGGCGTGCAGTACTTGAGCAATCCCTCCTGGTGAACACTGACCTCCTCGTTCCGGGAGCGGGTGATAAAGTCTACATCCCCGCATTGCCGGATATCGTCGCTGCTGATGCATTGACAGAAGGCACCGACCAGACCCCATACGCCATCTCCAACGCCGCCTCGGTCTCCCTCACCCCAGCCGAATTTGGGAAACTGGTTGAGGTCACTCGTAAGGCTCTCGACCGGATCAAATACGACGGTATGGTGGCCCTCATTGATCGCCTCGCCTACGCTATGAGCATCCGTATCGAGACCAACATCGCGGCTCTCTACAACCAGACTGCCAATGCGGGCCTGCCTAACTCGCAATCCCCATTCGGTGGCGCAACACTCACCACGATCCCCCAGCTTTACCCGGGTGGACATACCAGCGCAAATATCGTGGCCGGTGATGTGATGAGCGCGGATATGCTCTCCCGTGCGGTTGCAAAGCTCCAGCAGTATGACAACGTGCCTTTCCCGGATGGCAACTACTGGCTCTTCCTTTCCCCCGACGCCTTCCAGTCCCTCATCATGGATGCCAATATCCGCCAGGACTTGCGGTATGCGGCACCTGAGCGGCTGTTGAATGGCGACCAGGGTGTGGTGTACGGTGTGCGCCTGATCCTCTCCAATTACCTACCCGGTGCGACCGGTAACACGGCCATTGGTGAGGGTGCAGGTAGTGCGGTCAACGTGGTGAAGAACATCATGGTGGCTCCGAGATGGGCAGCTATCGCATACAAGAGACGCCCTGAAGTGATTGTGGACCCAACGCTCTATGACTTGGGACGCAGACGCAGGTTCGGAGTCCTTGCCGACTTCGATATCCAACTCTTGCATCCAGAGCGCGCGGTTATCCTGACAGTAGCCAAGGTCTTCTAATAGCAGCCTGGAGGGGGGCATCATACCTCTCCAGGGGGCTTGAATGGCTTGGACAACTCAGGCATATTGCACACGCGCCGATGTGAAGTTGGCCCTGGACCCCAACCTGGGCAGCACGGATGACCCATTTATTGATGGGCTTATAGTGGCTGCTCAGGGTGATCTGGATGCGGAGATTGGATATTCCTTCCAACAAGATGGCACCTCGGGCACGCCAGCTATACGCACCTATGACGGGATTGGAGAGGACTTTCTGGCGATTGATGACCTCGTATCCCTCTTCAGCACAACCGCTGGGGCCGTGTTCGAGACCGCAGTGAATAGTTCCCTTTCCAGCGGCGGTATATGGATCAGCGGCACACCAGTCACCACGGATATAACGGCGGACATTATCCTGAAGCCAAACAACTATGCCGCCTATGGGATATCCGCCAGGAAGATGACCAGGAATAGTGGGCTGGCGTTCGTTAAGGGCAACCAGAACTACATGGTGAAAGGCATCTTCGGGCAACCCATCGTAGCAGGACAGACCTACCCCGGTGTGCCCAATGACATTAGCCGGGCCTGCATCCGTCTCGCCATCTTCTACTACAAGATGCGGGACACCAACTATGCAGACCTCGTACAGGAGCAGGGCGGGGTTAGGGAGAAGTTCCTGAAGACCTGGCCGATGGATGTACAGCGCATTGTCCGTAAGTATGCACGAGTAAGGTTCCTGACCAGATAGGAGCAGGCTGTGGAAGTAGGCTCGGTAGAAATCATCGCTGGGACTGGCCTCATCATCCACGTCGATCTGTGGGCGACTATAGATGAACAACTCCACGAACACACTCCAGAACTTGGTTTGGGCTTACAGGAGTTGGTCATCCAGAGAACCCCATTTCTGACAGGCGCTTTGCAGGCAGATATCCAATACGAAGCCTATGAGAGTCCTGGTGGCTACGGTATGGAGGGGTCGGACCTTGTATACGTATACGCGGCCAACATGGAACAACTCCTGGCCTGGGCGCGTATCTATGCACCATACCAGGAGGGTGGCCCGCTCGGACTTCCCACGTACACGAACGACCCACGGGAGATGTTCTACTTGACCGCGAAAACCGATGGACTTGCGCTCGTCGAGACCTGGGGCAACTACTACGTGAACGTGGCCCTGGGGATGTGTGCGATGGGTGTTGGAGTACCATTCTGACATGAAGCGTACCTAATATGGTACAGGAGGATAGATATGCCACTTTGTCAGGTTTGTGGTGTGAATATGACCGTTAGTGAGGTGACTCAGCGACGGGATCAGGTGGTGGGTAATTGGCACTACAACTGCGCCTACCTGGACTACCTACTCGATAATGGAGAGCCGGCGGGTACGGATGGTTGGTTGAAGACGATCATCTGTGCCAAGCAGAAGCTAGCAGACAAGTACAACGGTGTCGCTAATGAGTTCCCGTAGGGGGTACTATGAGCCTACATTCTAAGTTACATTCGCAGGCCACTATCACCGCCTCTGGTAGCTCTCCAGTCTTCAAGAACCCGAGAAGCAAGCGACATCTCCTCTCTGTGGCAATAGCTTCTGCTCCAACGGGTACGGCCCCAACGCTCCTCTTTGCTGTGATGGTGAGTAATGATGGGGTAACGTTTGCTCAGAAGGGTGCTGCTCTGTCCTCACTCAGCGCAGTAGGCAACCAGAGGACGCAGTATGGCGCGGGGACTACTCAGGGGCAGATCACGGAGGCATTCATACGGATCGACTGGGCTATTGGTGGCTCCGCGTCCCCCACGTTCACCAATGTAAGCACGTACTTCACAGGATTGGATTGTTAAATGGCCGAAGACAAGAAGATACCACTGGCAAGCATACAGATGAAGGATGTGGTGCCTGTGGAGAAGCCGAAGAAGAGTCCACCGATTAAAGATAGCGACCCCTTCCAGAAGAGGAATGCAGAGATGGTAGCCGTGATAAAGGATGAGGTTAAATCGGCGACAAGAAGCGTCCAATACAGCAACCACTACATCCTGGGCTGGCTCATTGACCGGATCAACAACCTGGAGGACGCGGAGGCAGCGAGAGAGGTCTTGTTGGTGGCTGCGGAGAATAGTGCTCATGAAGGTCTGCGGAGGGTGGCTGAGGAATTGAAGGCGGAACTGAAGCGAAGGAATGCACTTTGATGGGACTAGGCGTCATGAAGGTTGATCTGAGAGTACTGGAGCATGCCCTATACCTGCCAGAGGGATATCACATCAGGACCATACAGCACAATAGTTTTAGCCGCGCAATCTCCATGCTCATCGAGGCAGATTCAATACCAAAGACAGAAGATGGGCACGAACTACCGGAGCTAGATGCAATTGTGCGTGTGGAAGTTCCCGAGGATGCCGCCCTGGTTCAGTACAAGAAGTACACGACCAGGCTTGAGGTGAGGAATGGCTAGTGTCGTACTCACCAAGGGGCTTCCGGCATGTGGGAAGACTACCTGGGCCAAAGCGAAGATGCGGAAACGCCCCGGCCAATATAAACGTGTGAGCAAGGATGAGCTTAGAGTGATGCTGGACGATGGTGTGTACAGCCCTGAAAACGAGAAGATCGTGCGTAATGTGCGTGATGCTGCGATCCTGCTGGCTATACACGCTGGGTTTGACGTGATCGTAGATGACACCAACCTCAACCCACGCCATGTGCAGGAAATCCAGGCACTCGTACTTGGTCAGGCCGATGTGCAAATGATGGACTTTACCGATATCCTGCTGGAGGTCTGCATAAAAAGGGACAGTGAACGCCCAAATCCCGTGGGGGAGAGTGTGATCCGGGAAATGCAGCAAAGGTACCTGGTGGAGAAGGGGGCCAGCGGAATTGGGGGATGAGGTCTTATGGGGGGTTTGGTGGTGTCTCTATCTCCTTTTATTAATCGGTTTCTTTCCTCAAGTTGCAGATTTTGGGTTGCACTACCGTTTTAGGCTCTCAACCCTTTTAGTAAGTACATAGTTGTTGCATGATGCTTTGTTGGTGAGGTTATCGAGACCATAGATGTTGATGCGTTCACATTCTACTAGGAAAGCAAGTTTGCGGTCTCTTGTAGCGAAAACGACGGTATAGATGATGTCCTCGTTGTTCACCAAGATGCTTGCAATAGTCCTGTTCTTCTTGTCCATGAAGCCACCCTTCGGCCATATTGAATACTTTTTTAGGTAGCGGCGCACATCACTCTCGTGTTCGTACTTTCTGGCACGATTACCAGAGCCAACATAGAAAACATGACCATCTGGTTCTAACAGTTCGTAGACCTCATAGACTTCTTTTTGCATAGCGAACTCCTCTACTACCCAAAAGTACCAAACACGTATTCAATTCTCTACTTATTATACCACATATTGTAGAGACCAGGCAACAAAGAGAGGTGTAAAATTCCGGGGCCGTACTCACCATCAGATACCATCATTGGGCCAATAGCCAACGCCATAGCAAGCCTCATCACCACACAAATCCCTTCCATCGTTAAGGTCTACCCTACCCTGACTGATCGCACTCCCGGGGATAATGCTGTTGTGCTCAGGTTCACCAGGGGCAGGGTTACGGACGAGACCAGCGGGAAGGTGCGGATACTTCTGACCTACACTATGCAGCACCTATTCCGCCGCACAGAGGTAGCCGACTCCTTGCTCCGGGCCTATGCATATGTCGTGCCATGGCTGCTATTTCTCGCGGCAGTGCCAAATCAGGCTCTCGGAGGTCTGGCAATCTCAATAACTGCAACCGACCTCGCTACCACGCAGCTTTCCGTATCCGGACAGCCAGTAGTCGCGCTGGTAGTCGATTTCAACGTACACACGGAGTTCAACATACCGCAGACATAGGAGAAGGTACTTGGCAATTGGAAGAGTAGAACAAATCTTAGGGAAGGCCAGCCTCATCGCCGCTGTTTCCGGGGCAGTATCCACGATGTCACAGGCTGGGCAACTCAACGGCCTGACCTTCCTCAGCAGGCAAATAACGATCAGCACGGAGCCTGGTTGGGTGCTGCTCTGTCGAATGGAGACGGCACCAACAGGCACGACCCCCGGCATTGTGTGGGAAGTAGACCTCTCCGATAACGGCGGTGCCTTCACCAGGGTCGGGGCTGCAATTGCTGCACAAACGGCAGTAGGGGCGTTGGTGGTTCCATACTACACATCCTCCACGCAGGGTCTAATCATCCCCTCCTTCAACGCCACGCACACGTATGTAGTCCAGGTCAAGGGAGTGCTGGCTAATGCAGATAACGTCTTCCCCAGCGTATCAGTAGACCTCATAGCAATCTAGCAGCCGCATATAGCTTCATATGTGCATGGGAAAATAATGTCACTTCAAAGACAGGAACAGATACTCCTCCACGAGGTCCTCACCCCCGCCGCGACAGGCATCGGACTTACCTTCCTCTCCAAACTAATCCCCTATGGTGGCGAGGCTGGCTGGATATTGGTCGTCAGAAATGGTTCGGCTATCACGGGCACCACTCCTGGAATCATATGGGAACTTGATGCGACCACGGTGGCTGGCGGTGGCTCGGGCATGACTCGTGTTGGTGCTGCAATAGCTACCTTCGCTGCGGCTGGGGTGCAGGTGACTCCTTACTTCACAGGCACCACACAGGGAGCAATCGGCAGCACGTCCACATTCATCCAGGTCAAGGGCACAATTGGCAACGCAGATAACCTCTCTGCTGATGTCAGTGTAGACCTGATCGCAATTTACTAGGAGGTGTGATATCGGGATTAGCAAGAAATCCTGGACTGGAACGGCTAAAGAGTCAGTATCCGGGACCGCCATAACTGTGCCCACCAAGTACATTCCAACCAAGACCGTCTTCAAGGGTGGTAAGAAGCGTGAGTACTTGATGGAGGAGCGCGGAGACAGGAACGGGAAGTATGGCGTGGTGGATTCCGTGCGTCAGTCAGCCATAGAGATGAAGGGTCCATACTACAACGACGTATCCCCGATCATGCTGTGGGGCGGAATGGGACTCCCTTCATCGGCCCAACCAGACTCCGTGAACCTGCCCTCCGTCTGGAAGCACACCTTTCAGCTACAGGAAGTGCCACCGAGCTATACGGTGCAGAGAAACCTGGACACGAAGGACTACTACGTGCCTTACGGAGTGGTGGAGAAATGGATACTGCACTTCACTGCTGATGGGAAGCTGCTGGAACTAGACTCGAATTGGGTGGGCCTCTTCGCACAGCCGAATAACTCCCCACCAACCGCCACCTACTCGACCCTCCTCCCATTTGCCGGGTATGCACCAACAATCAAGTTCGTGGATGGTGCGGTGAGTCAGGACATATCCGACCTCCAGATTGAGTACTCACAGAAAATCACGCTCTGGTATCCGGCGAACGGGACCCAGGACTTCATCACGGTCTACTTCGGTGAACGTGACATCATGGTGGACTTTACCGCACGCTTCGACACCACCACAATCTATGACCGCTGGCGCAATAACGTGATGGACTCCCTAACCTTCGATGTGCAGGGGCTAAACATAGGCAAGACCTTTGTAGTGACTCTTGGAGCACCATCAGCGGGTACGTTCACTTTGACATACAACGGCCTGACGACAGCGGGCATCTCATTCAACGCTACCGGGGCCACAGCGCAGACAGCCTTCCAGTTGCTCGCTAGTGTTGGGGCCAATGCAACTATCACGGGTGCAGCAGGCGGTCCATACACGGTGAGCTTCCTGGGGCCGCTGCTGAATGACGGACTTGCGCTGACCGGCTCTGGTGCTGGTCTGACTGGTGGTACGTTCTCAATCGGCGCTCAGGTCAACACCTTCCAGGAACTCAACATGGTGCTCCCAAACCTATCCTACGATACCGTGGAGCACGACACCACGAAGGACAATGTACTCATTAAGGCGAAGGGTACGGTGGTTGTGCCTCAAGGTGCGGCGCTCATCTCGGGGTTCGTCCAGAATACAGTGCCCAACACAGGATATACGACGTAATGCCAATAGAAGAGTTTGTAGAGGCAGTGAGAGAGAAGATGGAAGAGACAGTAGAGCGGTTCATTTGGTCTGACTACTCCTCGGACGCAGCGGATCGAGGGGTGGAGACGACGGTTACGTGGCGGGGGCAAACTATCCCGATCCGTGTGAAGCGTGCCCTGACCATAGACGAGCGGCAGAAGGCGAACAAGGCGGCTATCCAGATCGACCTGGACAAAGATGGAAAGCCCACCATCGTCAAGCAGGACCAGTCGGCGTACACAAAGATGGTCTGCCTACTCGGTCTGAAGTTTTGGCCCTTCGAGTACTCACCAGGACAGCCCGTACCGATTAACATGAAGACGATATCGGAGATGGACGGCGGCTTGCTTGACGAAATCTCCTTCCGCATCCTCCAGGGCACGAAGCCGCCGACAAAGGCAGAGCTTGACCCTTTAGAGAGTCCGTCCGAAGAAGCCTCCTAGCTGGTGGGACGGCCAGGCCAGAGATAGACATATACTCCTTCGCCTTCCGGTACTCCTGCTACTCCGAGTTCCATTGGACCTATGACGAGGTAGGGCGGCTTCCAGAAGAGGAGGCTCTCTACTTGGCCGTTGTGTTCGAGGAGACGGGTGCGTACCAATACAAGAAGAACAAGGAGGCAGAGCGCGGTCAAGGTGGTGGGGCTTCAGGTGGGGTGGGTCTCAAGGAAGGCTTCGAGGAGACCTTCAGCTTTGGGGAGGATGACACAAACGACTACTGGCAGGGCACTGATTGTGATGATTGTGCAGACCCAAGAGATATGAGCACTTAGATAGGAGACACGCATGGGAACCAGCACTGCTGAAATTGGCATACGTGTCTTCATGGATGATGCTGCCTCCAAGATAGCCTATGGGATCAACCAGCAGCTAGGTCAGATGGAGTCTCTTACGCGGCGGGCGGGGTTGGGCTTTCGTGGTATGGGCAAAGATATGGCTGGTCTCTCCATAGTGGCCGGACTTATTGCTGCTTTCCTACTCTTCGGTGGTGCCATCGTCTACTCCACGGACCAGGCAGCCAAGCTACAAACAACCATGATTGGACTCAAGGCGGCTACCGGGGCTACTGATGCACAAGTCCAACAGATGCAGAACACCTTACTGACCCTCGGTGCTACGTCTATCTTCAGCCTGGATGAGTTAGCTCAGGGTTTCACGTTGGCTGGACAGCGGGGTGTCAGCGCTGGGGATATCATCAAGTACGTCGGTCAGCAGGGCATCTTTCTGGCAGAGGCTATTGGTGTGAAGCCCGTTGCTGCCTTCGGTCTATTGGCAAGTGTGCTGGCTGCTTTCAATCTACCAGCGAGCCAGGCAGGTAAGGTAGCCGACCTTCTCTTCTTCGCTTTTGAGCACGGAGTTCCAAGTGTAAGTCAACTCACTGCTGGCCTGGGTAAGCTCGGTTCTGTTGCTGCCATCTTACATGTCCCGCTCGATCAGATCATCCCTGCCTTTGATGTGGTGGCACGTGCGATGGGTTCTGGTACTGTGGCTGCAACCGGGCTGTACTTCTTCTTGAAGCAGATAAGCGCGGGTACTCCAGCATTCAGAACAGAAATAGCTAAGCTGGGGCTGTCCTTCTATGATTTGAATGGTAAGTTCATCGGCCTGATACCTTCTTTGGATGAACTATACAAGAGACTCAAGAGCAGCACCCCACATGAAGCCGCCATCATCCTCCAGGCACTATTCGCTCAACGGTCTAGCCAGAGTCTCGCTATTCTGCTCCAAGACCTCTCGAAGTTTGATACTCTAGTCAAGCAGCTAAAGACCTCGCACGATGCTTACCACACAGCACTAGCTCAGGCGAAGAAGGCGGAAGACTCACTTGCTGGATCGACCGCAGCCCTCAAGACGAACCTGACGGACTTTGCTGCCCTGGCTGGTGGCCCACTTTCCACAGCCCTCACTCCCGTAGTCCAGAATATCAATAAATTCGTATCTACGCTGCGGGATATGGCCGCGAGTAACCCCAAGGCCTTCTCATCTATCATGTTAATCGGTGCGGCTCTGGCTGGGTTGGGTTTGGTGGTGGCTATTGCTCTCTCCCCATTCGCCTTACTCATCGGGATCATGGTCGCTGTGGTCGCTATTGTGGCTGGGCTGGCTGCGGGAATTACCTGGCTTACGGGTAACTGGTCCAAGGTAGTGTCCGCTGTACACCCGGTCATTGCAATATTCCAACAGCTGGTCTCCTTCCTTGGTGGTATATTCGGGCCGGTATTCCACGAGGTCATGGGTGGGATGGGCAGTGACACCGGGATAATCAAGCAACTAGCCGCAATTGTTAGTAGCACTCTAATCCCTGCCTGGCATAGTATGGTTGCATCTATCCAGACAGCCATGCCAGCAATAATTATGGTGGCGAAGATTATTGGGGTCCTGCTTGGTGGGGTCCTGCTCTCCCTTGTAGCTATCATTTCCTCTGTGGTGGTTGGTATCATACATGCTCTGGCCTATGTAATAACTGGTGTGGTCATGATCGTATCCGGCATTATTACGGCGTTCATGGGCTTGATCCAGTTCATTACGGGCTTCATTCAGATATTCCAGGCAATCTTTCTGGCACTCACCGGGCATAGCAAGCAAGCCTCTGCCATGCTCCAGGCCGCATTCCACAACATGGTCGAGGGTGTTACAAACATGTTCAAGGGCATGTTCCTATCGATCGTGGGCATACTCGTCGCTTCGGTGGGGGCCATACTTGGGTTCTTTGGTGGACTTGTGAGTGGTATAGTTGCCTGGTTCCACAAGTTGGCAGCTATGTTGATTGGGCACTCCATCATCCCAGACATGCTGACTGCAATCCTAACTGCCTTCGTGACCTTCTTCGCAAACATAATCTCCGGTATCGCCGCCTGGGTTGCTCACATAATCTCAGTAATCATAAACTTCGTAACTGCCATGCTGGTGCATATCCGAGCGGGAATAACCATGATCCGGGCTATATGGCAAAATGGATGGAATGCACTTATTGCTCTGATTGTCGCCTTTGTAGTTGGTGTGATCGTGCATATCCTCGTACTCAAGGCCCAGGCACAGGCGAAGTTCAATGAGGTGATGACCAGCATACACACGGCGATCACCACAGGCATTTCCAAGGCAGTTCAATTCTTCAAGGACCTCCCTGGCAAGATCATCTCCGCTCTGTCTATCCTGGGAACTATGCTGTTCAACGCTGGTAAATCTGCTCTCCAGAGGTTTCTCGATGGGATTAATAGCATAATTCAGAATATAAAGAATGCCATTGGCGGTATAGTCCAGTGGATATCTGACCACCTGCCGCGCTCTCCAGCCAAGATGGGACCACTGAAGGACCTGGACAAGACGGGGCCAGCCTTCATAAATGAGATAGCGAAGGGCATAGAGTCGGGAGCACCTAGACTTGAACTGGCCCTCAATCGTGCTACAGGCGGCATGTCTTCTATTCCCGTCCGGGCTGGTGGGGGCTACGGTGGTGGGACTGCTACCTATAACCTCATACTTGAAGGGCGCGTGCTAGGCTCCTGGACGGTCAACTACATCACCGGGCACCTACAGATGAATGGGATGGGGAGGATGTTGCGGTAATGGCATACTCGATCACGCTGGCAGGTCAGGACATCACGCTACATGTAGACCAGCTAACCGTTGAGATAGAGGACACCTTGGGGCAGGGGTCCGGGGCTGGGTCCTCTGGTGGCACACAGGGCAGGGCGGCTACGATCAAGTTCAACACCGACCTCGGACCTATGAATACCGCCGTGGGTGCGGGGCAGGCCATACCGCAAAGGACTACCAGCCCAGCCATCGTGCCGCGCATCTTCGGGGGGCCAATCACCGGGCTCCCCATCATCACCCTCCATGCTGACCCATCACTTGTTAGGCAGGGAGAGATCGTTGTCATAGACGCATCGGGGGCCATTGTATTTGGTGGATTTGCGACGAAGTACACGGACACCACTACCTCTGTTATCGGGAATACCAGACGGAACTTCACGACCGTTGAAGGGGTAGACTACTCCACCAGCCTGCAACGGACCATCGTGAATGAGACCTTTGTTGGGCAGACAGATATCCAGATCATCCAGTTCGTTATGAGTAAGTACGCCCCCTGGATCGACCTGACCTTCCTCCCCACAAACGCCTCCTTCACCTTCGCTGTGAAGAACTTCAGGAACGTGTCCGTGGAGCAGGTATTGCAGACCATCGCGGGGATTACCGGCTTTATCATCTTCGTGGACTACCAGAAGTTCTTGCGCTATGTCTCTCCCAATTCGGCTAGCTCTGCACCATTCAACCTGAGTGACCAACCAGACTTCGTGTTGACGTTCCCACATGCTGTCACGGAGTTCCTACAGGACGACAACTCTATTATTAATCGGGTCTTCTTCTATGGTGGAACGAGGACCAGCAACAACTTCACGCAGGACGTATCTACGCTTGCGAATGGGAACAATACGACCTTCCCACTAGCCTACCACCCCCTCGTTACCACTGATGGGCTGTACCATGTCCTCGTGAATGGCACGGAGCAGGTGGTAGGTAGGGCAAACGCACCTGGTCCGGCTAATACCCTCAAGAGTGCTGGTGGCCTTGCTGATGTGCTCATCGACCAGAGTGCTGACACCGCAACCTTCAACGTGGCACCGGCTGGGGGAGCAACTGTTCTGGTCAAATACCGTTACTCCTTCCCACTCTCCCTGGTGGTTACTGATGAGACTAGCCGTAAGTTCTTCGGGGGCTACTTCGATGGCTCCATCTCGGACAACACTATCTTTGACGTGACCACAGCCATCCAGCGCAGCAAGGTCCTTCTCTCCCAGCAGTCATTCGGGCTGATTTCTCTCAAGATCGATACCTACCAACCAGGCATCCAGTCGGGCATGCTGATCCATGTAGTCAACGCGGTAAGAGGGATCAACGCGACCTACCTCGTACAGAATGTGGTGGTGGACCCCTACGGCAGCGGCAAGTTCATCTTCCACCTGACCCTAGGTGCGTGGGATTGGAACCTGATCGACTTCCTGCTCAAGCTCCCAGCCATCGTGCAGCAGGACACCAACCCGGATGAGGTGACGGAGTTCGTGGTCCTCCAACAGCTTCTCGCCAACGTACAGGTACAGGATGCCTGGACGCATACATCAACAACGCCGGGTGGGTACTGTGCCCATGCGTCGGTATTAGGAGACGGACATGACGCCTACCCAGGATTTGCTACGATCACAACTTAGGGTACGGGTGGATTGGGTCCTCAAGGAGCATCAGGGTGGCCTGTGGGTCCCCATTCACAGGTTCCATAATCTCGTGACCAACTTCGGATTGACCGCACTCGCACAGGCTCCGGGTGGCTTATATGCACCGCCGATATATCTCGTCATTGACACAGCCTCAACCACTGTCTCGCTTGGTGGTAATCCCGGTGATCCAACCATCCAGTTAGCGGCTGATCCCACACTGACCGGCGATACACAACTCGTACTCTCTCCAGGGGCAGCAGGCCAGGAGACTGTGACCTTTTCATCAAAGTCCTTCGGTCCACCCTTCACCTATACTCTGGTAGGACTCCTGGTGAACGCACATCCACTGAATGACTTGGTAGTGAGGGGGCCTACGATACTCGACACGATATCTTCCGTAGTTAGTGAGGCACAATACGACCCGACCTTCAACCCGAATAAGCGAGCTACCCTAACCGCCTCATACTCCCCCGGTCTCGGACAGGGCACCATGCAGTTCTTCCTATCGGGGCTGACAGCAACCAACCTGCTTTTCGCACATGTCGGGCTGGCAGATAAGCAGACTATCGGTGTGGGTGGAACGAACCTGCACAACTACGCTGCGCTCGGATACAACCACAACAATACCAACGATGTGGAGATTGACGTGACTTACACGATGCAGGTCTTCTAGGGAATTACCTGATGCATTCTAGTGTTCTCTACTATAGAGGTACATATGAGTTTAGTACTTTTGGGTAGTAGAGGAGTTCGCAACAATGAGGAAGTGTGGTCGCTGCGAGGCTATGCATAACACCAAACATTACTGGTGCCTGGACTGTAGAAGTGCATACAACAAGGAGACACCAGAGGAGAGGGCACGGTGGAAGTCTCTCAAGAAGGTCGTGTCCAAGGAAGCAGAAGAGAAGAGGCAGCGAGAAAAGAACAAGGAGTACCAGAGGAGGTATAGGGCAACGCTCCCCCCATCTCTTTGGGCAAGTAAGGTGAGCAACTGGAGAAGGATAGGAATTACTAATCCACCGGAAACAAGGGAAGAGTACGAGGAGTTAATTGCGGCTAACGAAGGGATTTGCCCTGCGTGCAGAAGACCTCCAAAGGGTGGAAAAGGGAATGGTTGGGCCTTACACCACAACCACAAAACAGGGTTGGTCGTTGGTGTGGTTTGCTCCCGTTGCAACATGGGAATGGGCCAATTTGAGGATAATCCCGACCTACTAATGACGGTTGCCTTTTGGTTAGTTGAACAAGAGGAGCGCGAGGGGCTGTATGCGTAAACAAAAAAGAAGTAGAAGTGTGCTATACTATATAGGGAATAAGTAGAAGACTATGCCACTGACAGTTAGGACGAACGGCACAAGCGGCTCAAACGTGATCCAAGCAGCCTGGTTTAATGACATCAGGGACCTCCTTACGGGCGTGATGAAGGACCAGGAGGTGACGATCAAGAACAACCTCGCGCTCAGAGCTATTGCCAACAACCCAGGAGCAGCACCGGGTGGTACCTTGGCCGCAAGCTCTGCATTGGGTATCGGCATTTATAAGTATGTCTACACCTTCGTAAGTGCCAGTGGGGAATCTACCCAAAGCAACACACTCACCATCACGACCACCACAGGCAACCAATCGGTGAACCTAACGGGGATTGTCACTGGAGCACCGGGTACTGTAGCGAGGAATGTTTACCGGACGGTGGTTGGTGGGGCTGTCTTTAAGCTCCTGACCACGCTGAATGACAACGTAACCACCACGTTCGCTGACACTACACCAGATGGGAGCCTGGGAGCCAGTAATCCGCCTGTAAGCTCGTCCTTTGGTGGATCACTTCTCATTGAAAGCTCGAACGGTACAATCAATGGACAGATATTCAATGATGGGTCTATCACGGTAAACAACCTGACTCTGCTCGGGGCTTTCATCGGGGCCACCTTATCAGCCACCAATCTATCATTAACCGGGTCCATCCTAGCAGCAGTCAACGCAACACTTTCCGGCTTTCTTAGTGCGAAGTACATCAATCCAGAGGACCCGGCATTCCCGTTCATCAATGGCTCTACCTCCGGCACGCTGAAGCTCTACCAACTGACCAGGGGCACGGTAAAGATCACGCTCCTCATAGGCAACAACTTCAGGAATGGCGGGGGTAGTGTACAGACTCTTGGGTTTCCTGTGGGGTACACGGATCGCGCCCTTTTCTTCTGCTCTGATACGCCTGGGTTTACTCTCCGTGTGGGCTCTGGTGGCTCGGATATCACCAACCATGCGATCATCACAAGCATAGCCTCTGGCGGTGGTACATCCACACTCACAACAGCGGTAAACAACTGGTCCATTGGTGAGCTACGTGGGCCATTCGACACTCTTGGAGCATCTTCAGGTAATGCATCAGCGCACAACTACTTGATATTCATGATAGGTGATTGAAAATGGCTGTAGTATCTGGCATTCACAGGACAATCATCATCCCCTTCGGCACAAGCGAGGGTGGTGGGTTTGATGAGCCCGGGATGCTTACTGCCCTGGCCTCCCTGGTAGCAAGTACTTCCAACGTAATGGTATCAAGTGCTGGGGTTGGGTATAGGATGTTCGAGAGCTTCTCCGCAGGTGCCTGGCACTTCGGGAGGGGCATAGCGATTGAGCTTTGGACCACGGTGGCTGGCGATGCTGTAGTCCTGGGGAATATGCCTACGTTCCAGGCAGCGGTGGGCGGCACGGTCTACACATGGTCCCACTCGATCAGCTTCGGCTTCTAAAAGGAATGTATGCCAGAAGAAAACACACCAATTAATATCCAGACAGAGGACTCCAGGGTATTTCTCAGGCATCAGGAGTTAATAGAGCAATACGAGCGCACGGCAGCAGCATTGCGTCGGGACCTGGAGCGGCAGATAGAGTTGAGGTATGGGATTGATATGAGGAAAGAGGATTGGGTGCTGGACCTTAATCGAGGCATCTTAGAGCGTATAGGTGAGGGGATAAGAGATGTCGAAGAAAGCAACGCGCCACGAGGTTGACTTGCGGTTCTTGGCTATAGACCGCCTGGCTGAGCAGATGATAGAGGATATAGCCATACGCTTTGCTGCGAGGGACAAGGCCGACGATCTGGCTGAGAAGGTCCTGGATGCTCGTCTCTCTGAGATACGCGGCACCCTCACAGTAGAGGTCAGCGCGCGGGATCAAGCTGCCAGGTCAAACGCAACCCGCATCTCCGCCCTAGAAACTGCCTACGCGAACTTACAGGGCCGTATGTGGGCCTTTGGAGTCATCATTACCTTTCTCCTAACCGCCCTGAGTGTCGGTATCCACTTCCTCCCTAAGTAAAGGTTCACATGCTTGAGATTATCAGTATCGTATTAATCGGTTTCATCCTTCTGGTCGATATCGTGGCTCTAATTAGACACTGGAATAGATAATGGCCTTCACAGCTACACCCCTGGATGGCAGCGCGACCCCCATCCCTATGCCAACCGTCGTTCCTGATGGCACCAACACTCCGATTGTGGTTGAGGGTGGACCGATCATCAGTACGGGTGGCAATAACCTCGCGCCTGTGGCAATGCAGGACATAGAGCGTTCCGGGTACATCGCTGCCACCTCCCCACCATCCGCAACAAATGCCGGGTCCGATACCCCGTATACCTTCTCTAGCCAGGTGCAAAGGATTATTATTCAGAACAATACGAGTGCAAACGTCAACTTCGCATTTGATGTTGCAGCGTCTTTAGGATCGCTTCTGCTTGTGCCTGGTGCCATGCTCGTCTATCCCAAGAAATGCACAGTATTGCACATCTTCACGGCAGCGGCACAAAATATCAATGGTACCACGGTGGGCAATATCGTTGTGCTGGGGGCGATCTAATGCCATATCAATTAACAGTACAACGCAACCTCAATTTTTTCAACATCCTTGATTTTGGCGCGTCTCCTTTAGCCCCTGCTGCAAAGAATGATACAGCTTTTGTCAATGCTTTTGCCGCGCTACCATCCTCTGGCGGTGTAATTGGTGTGCCTGCCATTGGAACGTTCCTCATCTCTCAATCCATCATCATCGATAAGGACGGCGTGTCGCTCATCGGCTTTGGGCAGCGGGTGAGCGCGCCAACTATCCAAATCGATTCCTCAGCCGACCCGACGTATGCGCTGGTGGTGGGCAACACGCGCAATGCCAATAGCTGTTTCATCTCAGGCATTTCGTTTGTCGGGCGCAACAACACCTCAAGCACCGGCAAGGGCATTCTTTTTCGTGGCAATGGCGCGAAGATGTTCCAGGTCAAGGTGGCACTCTTTGGTGGGAATGGCATCGCACTAGACTCATTTTCTGGGACCATTTATGAGCTGTTTCTGGAGGATATCGAAACTACCACCAACGGCATGAACTCCACGACGCATGGGGACGGCCTCACCATTAGCGCGCTGGTATCGGATAGCGAGTATCACCGCGTCATCAGTTCAGGCGATGCGGCTAAAACCACGACAGTGAACGGCATCAAGCTCGTGAGCGCAGGGGCGCAAAAGTTCGTAGACTGCCATTGTTACTTTTGCTCCAATGATGGACTGAACAATGCGGCCTCACCCGGCGCGAAGCTGAGCATCATAGGCGGGGCCTACGAAACCAACGGGGTCAACGGGATAGAGACGGCAGGTCCCGGTGCCAGTATTATTGGGCCAGCCGTCTACAGCAATGGGAATACCGGCATTGCCTGCTACGCGCAAACATCGGTGGCAGACTGCACCCTTAATGCGAATACCAATGCTGATATCTACGCCAATAGCGCCAATGGCGGCGTGATCGAGGGGAATATCTGCTCAGGCACCATTTCTGCCATTTCACTGGATACCGGAGCGGCAGGCTACGTGGTCGCTGACAACAATCTGGCAGCGACGACGACCAATGTGCTGACGACCAAATCCACCAATTCGGACATTCACGACAATATCATTACAGGTGGTGGTAACATCGTCGAGCAGACGGGGGCACAAGGAAACAATATTCACGATAATACGCTGATCGGTGGTGGCACCATCACCCAAATTGGCACGTCCACACGCATCAAAAATAATGTTGGGTTCAATCCGCGTGGACATAGTGTCACGCAACCCGCTGTACCTGCTTCAACCGTCGCCGTGACCAATACAACAGGTAGCGATTGCACTGTGCTTATCGCGGGTGGAACGCTGACTGTGATAAATGTTGGCGGCTCGGCAACAGGTATCACGGCAGCAGCAGCGGCGGGGTCTGTACACTCTGTACGCGTGCCTGTGGGGCAGACAATCAGTATTACGTATACCGTCGCCCCCACCTGGCAGTGGTTTGGTGACTAGAAAGGACCTCATATGGCCGCACCTTTATTCGTAGACATTTCTGTATTCCAACCAGCGGTAGTAGACTGGTCCCTATACCTCCCATGGTCAGCAAGGAACGATGGACGTGCCAGGCTCTCCATACGAGCCACAGAGGGCACCGGGGTGAGGGACGGACACTATGCCAGGTATCGCTCGGAGTCCATTGCTGAGGCCGCAAAGCTAGGCATCCCCCTGGACCTCATCCACTACCACTTCTCAGACCCAGACCTGAACTCCCCACAGGCCGAGGCAGACTTCTTTCGCAGCGTCGTGGGGAGCCTAGATGGGCGTGCAACGGATGTGTGGATGTTGGACTTCGAGAAGAACGTCCCACAGTCCAATGCATCCTGGGCGCTGGGCTGGTGTAGGCGTGCAGAGTCCAACTTCAATGGGCTTATAGGCACGATCTACGCGAGTAAGTCCTTTGCCGAGGCCAGACTACAGGACACCAGGCTGGCACGCTACTCCTACACGATGGCTGACTGGACGTTCGACCCCAACGTTCGCCCGTCGTGCCCGCTGCCCTGGAGGAAGTACCAATACCTCCAGTGGACGGATCAGGACGTACAGGTGCCCGGCTTCTTCAATGCAGATGGCTCCCCGGTTCGTGTGGATGCCGACATCTTCATGGGTTCCGTCATGGGTGGGGATTACGCTGAGGCTATGTGGCTCCCATCCCCCAACTTCTGGTCAGGCAATACGAAAGACTATGTAGTGATCCACGGCACAGCCACCTGCGGGACACAGACCGGGTATGAGCTTGCCACCAGCCCGGAGTTCACAGACGGGAAGACGAAGAGCGTTCACTACATCAATGACCGCAACGACTCCCCCGTGTACCAGGTAGTCCGAGAACATGACTCTGCCTGGGGTAATTGCTGCGTAACGGGTAATGCGTGCGCTGATGGTACGCTCCCGCATCCTGGTACGGGTGACTGCCACGATCCCTGGCTGATAATGGACCACAACTACAACGTGAACTCCATCTCCATCGAGAACGTGAAGCACGATTGTGACAATGCAGACGGTCTGACCACGGTGCAATACAACAAGCTCGTAGCCTTGGTCCATGACATCTGCTTACGAAATGGCATCCCCATGCGGCGGGCTACAGACGCGAGTGGGGGCATTATCGGGCACTTCGATCTGGACCCGGTGAACAAGGCCAGGTGCCCCGGTAACTTTCCGTGGGACCAATTCTTAAAAGACGTAGCAGCAGGAGGAGGTCAATCAATGCTCCCAACAGGATGGACAGATGACGGAACCACACTGACCGCGAAGAACGGGATCGTGGTTGTCCGTGGTTTCCGTAATAAGGTCTTGGACGCAGCTAGTTGGGACTCTGATGATGTGCCCAATACGGTTGAATTCCATGCAGACCAGGTACTCTATCACCGCCCGGACCTTGGTGCTGGGCAGGTGCAGACCTTCAGGGATCACTACATGTGGTTCACCAGCACTCGTGGGGTAGTCCTGGAGAAGGAGTTGGGCCTCGAAATATACCTCAGAGACAAGAAGATAGCCGATTTGGAGGCACAACTGGCGGCAGGTGGTGGTGGAACTCCTCCCACTCCCCCGGACACAAGTGCATTGAAAGCTGCATTGGATGCTGTTGTAGCCGACCTCCAAAAAGCAAGCACCGACGCGCAAGCCGCAGAGACCGACCTAAGCAACCTCAAATAAAAGGAGAGAATTATGAGCGCCGAATTATTCCAAATCTTGCTCATCGTACTACCAATCGTACTCCCACCCCTTATCGCATTCCTCGTGGTATTGGTGAATAAAGAACTCGCCAAGCTCCCAGCCAACGTGCGTCCAGTCCTTGCTGATGTAGCGAAGGTCTCGGTTTCGGCTGTGGAACAAGTCGCGCAGTCTGAGCTAGGTACGGCTGAGAAGAAGCAGAAGGCCCTCGCGTTTGCATCTGCTCAACTCGACCACCTCGGTATGAAGGTCCCAACGGATGTACTCAATGTGGTGGTAGAGGATGCCGTATTCGCAGTGAAGCACGCGCCACCCATCGTCCTTGCCACCCCCGCTGCCCTACCGATTAATACCAAAGGAGCATAATGACCACCGAACTCTATGACCCCAAACGGAAAGCGGGCACGGGTCGACTTACCTATCGTGGCGGTCCGCTCCTCCAGCACGCCAAGCTGTTCGGAGTCTTCATTGACGATCCAGCGACGGGCAGCCCGCACCCACTGACCGCTGACCTCTCCAAGTTCCTGGACTGGTATGGCGGGAGTGACCTCATTACCGAATTGGGGGAGTACAACATCACCGGGCCCGCCAGCCACATGGGTGATGCACGGCTTCCGCTTGGTGGCTCTACCCCTCCACCACCACCTCCACCCGTTGGAAGTCTGGAGCAGTGCTTGATTGATTGCTTCATGTCTGCTGGGTATAGCGTCACACGCCGGAAGCACAAGAAGAAGCACATATCCAGCCTCGACCTGCCACACAGGATCAGGATGGCTGGCACAGTGGTCCAGGATTCAGACCTACAGAACCTCATCGCCAAAGGGATAGCTGGTGGCGTATTGCCCAAGCCGGATGGGAGTTTGCTATTCGTCATGTTCCTACCTGATGGTGTCCAGGTACAACTCGGCTCTGATGCTTCCTGTACAACCTTCTGTGGCTACCATAATAACTTCAACCTGAGTGATGGAACCGACGTGTTCTACGCGATCCTCCCATTCCCGTCTTGCTCTGGCTGCCTGGCCGGACTCACCGCGCTGGAGAGCCTGACTGCCATTACGAGCCACGAAATCAGCGAGGCAATTACTGATCCTGTTCCGGGTAGTGGGTGGTATGACGACACCAATGGGGAAATAGGAGACATTTGTGCGTGGACTTTTCGACAAGATGGCGGGTATAACATTCAGCTTGAGTGGTCTAATAAGCATGGTGCGTGCATTTAGCCGTGCCTTTTTCGCACCCATAGCTCGGTCATTCAGGCGGCTTCAGGACGATGCCGTGTGGTTTGCCGATTGGAGCAAGCGACCAAAGTAAGGAGGGGGCAATTGTCTACTCGGATTAGGACGGGGGTTATTGGTTCCCTGCTCCTTATATTAATCGGTTTCTCTTCCTTTGGTGTGGTAGGGGTGGCTCATACGGCCTCTCCCCTTTCCAGCGTGAAGAATGCCTTTGTGATCGTGATGGAGAACCACTCCTGGAGCCAGATCAAGGGGGCATCAGACGCTCCGTACATCAACTCCCTGCTGACCCGGGGTGACGCATCCTATGCCTCCAACTACCACAACGTCCTATCCAGCGAGGCCGGGGGAAACCTACACCCCTCCGAACCGAACTATGTGTGGACAGAGGCGGCGACTAACAGCTTCTCGGATCATACCTTCACGAATGACGACGATGCATCAGGTAGTAACTCCACCAGCTCTACGGCCCACCTCGTAACCAACATGAATGCTAAGGGTTTGGGTTGGACCGGGTATATGGAGAATAAGCCATCCGGGTGCCCAATCTCTTCCTCCGGTGGGTATGCGGCCAAACATAACCCCTTCGTATTCTTCCAGGATGTCTCAGGTAATCCCCCATCTAACGGGAACGCATACTGCCAGGCCCACACCAAGAACTCCAGCGCGCTAGCTTCGGACATCTCAGGGAACACGCTGGCCCCGTTCTCCTATATCGTTCCCAACCTCTGCAACGACATGCACGACTCTTGCAGCCCGACTAACGACCCCATCAAGCAGGGTGATAACTGGCTCCAAAGCAACCTGCCAACCATCCTGAACTCTCCGCAATACGCTGCCGGGGGTGCAGTCTTCATTACGTGGGACGAGGATAGTAGCTCATCAAACAGCGCTATCGGGATGATCGTGCTCTCCCCCTTTGGTCGCGGGAGTGGGTACACGAACACCATAGCATACAGCCACACCTCGCTTGTGAGGACCATTCAGAATATCTTTGGCCTACCACCTGTGGGGAACACCACAAACTCTGCCCCACCAGACCTGTCAGACCTCTTCCAACAGGCATCCCCCACCCCTACACCAACCCCCAGCACCACCCCAACTCCCACCCCAGGTACTACCCCAACGCCAAGCCCAACCCCTTCTTCGGGCACTACCTATTATGTAGACAATGGCCTTGGATCGGACTCCAACAACGGTACCTCCCCCAGCGCACCCTGGAAGACTATCGCGCATGTACAAAGCCTTCTATCCAGCTTCCTACCAGGCGATCAGGTGCTCTTCGCACGTGGGGATGTGTGGTCTGAGGAACTTGACCTTAGTGGCATACATGGAAGTTCCGGTAGCCCGATCACGTTCAGTAACTATGGTTCTGGTGCTATCCCGGTCATTGATGGCGGGAGCACGCGGGCCAACTGTATCCTCGCCGACACCATAAACCCATTAGTCTCCTACGTAACCATCGACGGGTTTGAGTGCCGCAACACCACGCAGCATGGCATCAAGTTCGATACCCAATCTGGTAACATGCCCGGCATCACGGTTGAGAATAGTTATATCCACAATACCGGGCCGGGGGCGTGTGCTGGCTGTGGTACTCCGTTTGATGATGGTCACTACGCAAACCAGCTAGACTTCGAGGACTTCAACGCTGGTGCTGATGGTGTCCAATTCCTGAATAATACCGTGAATAATTGTGGTGGGCATAACTGTCTTGAGGTCCACTATGATACGGGCAGTCCGGTAGTCAGGGGCAATATAGTTGGTCCTGGTTGTGTCCATAACTGCGTAGACCTCAAAGGGGTTGTTGGTGGGGTCGTTGATAAGAACGTCACTACCGTTGGCGGAGGGACAGACCAGAATGCGTACTACACCGAGAACACGCTGACTCCCCATGAGGACATCACCTACTCCAACAACGTGGCATACAACTCATTCATCGGGTTTCATATTGAGAATGGTGGGTCCTGTACGAATGCACCGTGCTCGATCACTGCGAAGTACTACAACAACACGGTCTATGTCTCCTCCGGCCAGTTCAACTTCATGAATACTAGCTGCGTGAGTACAACTGAGGATATTCGGAACAACATCATAGACGGGGGGAAGGTCGATATTCACGGCCCCCCGGACTGCGGATTTACCTGGGATTACAACGATGATGGGGGGTCACAGGGCTTCTCCGGTGTCAACTTCAACGGATCAAGCACCTTGCCAGCAGGACCACACGATCTCTCAGTTGATCCGCTCTACGTCAATGCCGCTGCACACGACTTCCACCTGACCTCAAGTTCACCAGTGATTGGGAAGGCAGACCCCAGCATTGGCGGTGAGTCTGATATGGGAGCCTATCAATCTGTATCCCCAACGCCTACCCCGACCCCGACAAATACGCCCACACCTGCCCCCACACCCACAAATACTCCGACCCCAACGCCTACCCCTCCACCACCACCGGCTGGTAACATCACCTTCAGGTCTGCAACGGAGGCCGACAATGGTGCAGGTGGAACAAGCCTCATTCTCAGGACTCCAGCAGGAACCAGCAGCGGGGATGTACTGGTCGCCCATATCACTGTTCGTACATCGGGGGTCACAATTACTGCTCCCTCGGGTTGGACCAGAGTACTGAGGCTTGATAGCACCACCTCCATCTCAACTGCTGCCTATGTCCGCGTCGCGAGTGCAACAGAGCCATCAAGCTATACATGGACCTTTAATGCATCCCACGAGGCATCTGGCGGGATCAGCGGGTACTCCGGGGTAAACACGACAAGCCCGGTGGACGCATCTGCTTCCCAATACAACTCCTCTACGAACGCTGTAGACAACCCAGGAGTAACCACCACAGCGGCTAATGATATGCTCGTCTTCATGGTGGGCATCGCTGTCCCAACCACGGTGAACACCATCCCAGGCTTCACCCAGGAGTGGAGCGTCACGAGTAACTCCTCAACCTCCTCGGAGATGTCGGAGGAAGTAGACCCCCTGGTAGGAGCAACCGGCCCACTAATCGCCACACATAATGGCGGGTCCAGTTCCAATGTTACAATGTTGATAGCCCTCAAACCCGCATAGGAGGCTAAAGTGCTTAGTTCTGTTTTCCGTGCTGCCCTATTAACTACCCTGCTGCTCGGTCTTGCAGTGATCCCCTTCCTCGTATTCAATTGGGCAGCGGGCATACTACACGGCCCACAGATAGACTACCCATTCGTAGCCCTCATCGCTGCCATATTGAGCGGTGGTTGGGGTGTCTCCATAGGCTTCTCCCGCCCCGGTTCGCCACAATAACCTCTTCTATTCGTAGGCAAAAAGAAAGGCCCCATCGGCTTCTCGTCGGTGGGGCCTTCTTTATTTTCTCCTGGTAGTGATCCAGCGGGAGTAGGGGCGTTCTTCTGGATGGGTCGCGTAGTACGAGCCAAAGTTCCTAGGGGGTGGGTCCACCGTACCACTCTCACCTATAGGAAACTGGATAGGTTCCGGTTCAAAAGGTTCATCGAGTAGCCACCACCAACCAGGAGCATTCTCCTCCATCACATTAGGCTCATCCTTTACTTGCGGGCCTAGCTCTTTCCACCAGGGGTACAGGCCAAAGAACTCACGAAACATGGACCAAAATTTCTCCTTATCCTTCTCCTGATGGGACTCATACTCTACCAGCGCTTGTAAAGATGGGTAGTCTTCCAGATTGTCTAACACATGAGTCCTCGGGTCTCCCAACTCATCTTCCTTGGTTGGATAGTATCGTTTGTTTCCATAAAAGTCCGTGTGTGTTCTAGCATGTATCCGCTCTCCCCCTCTCGTTGGGTTCGCCCTTCAGTATATTCCCCTCATCATCCCCTGCATACATCACAGCACCATTTGGGAAATGCCGTGGAGGGAAATATCCGGTGCTCATGACATACCCCCTCGCCTCTTCCTCACTCATTCCCGTAGCCTGACTCACCCGCCACACCGAATACTCTATCTCTTTCTGTGTCAGCATATCTCCGCTCCTCTAATCCTCTTTCCGCAGTGGTAACAATGGCAGATATCAGGCCCGGTCTCGGTCGCCATGTATACTACCAGCTTCTTTGCCTGTGCACTTGGGGGAGGCCAGACGGAAACCAGATCAGTGAACCCGCGAGTATCCTTGGTTGTTGGCATATAACGATCCTCCACGTAGATCACGACTCCACAGTTCGCGCAATACCCCTGCTGTGTCATGCTGCCCTCCTTCTCTTTGGTTTATGCCCATACTGCTCGTTGGCTAGCTTCTCCAGGCCAATCTTCTCTATGTAATATGCCTCTACTCGATATGCCTCCTCTTCGCTATCCGTGCGAAAGATGATTTCATGCCCAACCTCATAACCATCATCTATAATCTCCAGAATACGCTTATGCTTGCACCCCAGCTTCATAGCCCCACCCCGCCCCTTCTTGAGAAGCATTCGCATATCCCGGTCATGCCGCGTCATCTCATCCCCCGTACCTTTTCCTAAATAAAAGATGCGAGGGAATCTGAAGCGCGGGTCTATGAGTTGATATACGTAGTAGCGCCCGGCTGGATTGTGCTCCAGGCCCAGCAGCCCCTTTATCCAGTCAATCATGGCCCACCCGCTCAGGCAACAGCTTCACTTCACCATCCAAAGGCAGTACAATAGCACTTCCCTCGACCACCTTTCTATCATCTATCATCCAGGGTGGTATCTCGAAAACTCTGGCTATCTCCTTTGCCAACCACGTCTGATATGCTGCCCGCGCAAAGTCGAGTGGGTTGGCGTATAGGCGAAGGTGCAAATTTCTATCCATGCCCTTCCCCCAACAGCCTCGGAGTCACATCCACTACCCGCATCGGTCTGTAAGCCCTCACCAACCTCTCTGCATCCTCCACCGACACCTGTGGCACCATCCCCCGCCGGTCCGTGCCCTGGCAGTAGAGTATGGCTTCTCCTATACGCAGTCTTGGTGTCTGCCTTGCTACATCCGATGGTACGAGCAGGCTGGAGATACGTTCTGGTGTGTTGTGTAACATATAAGTCACGATAGAGTCCCGCATCTCAGAACCCCCCGTCCTGCTTGCCTTCCACTCCTGAGAAATTACTATGGCAAACATCTTGACCTTACGTGCCTGCCTATTGATGTTCTCCAGGAGCTTGGAAACTTTCTTGCTGACCCTGGATGAGAAGACCGCCGCCCCCTCATCAATCACCATCACCCACATCGGCCCTTCTCCGCCACGCATACGCCACTGAAATTGAGTGTTCCATACCTCTACCCATGCTTCTACCTTGTCCTCCTCACCGAACAACCCCACAGGATTGGGCAGAGTAAAGTCCCGTGACCCGAGACCCTCGTGGTAGCTCATGAAGAACGGCTCCAGGCTCTTCGTCTTCGCATAGAGAGACTCCTCCCCGGCCACGTCAAGGTGCGGGTCTATCTCCAGGAACTCTACCTCTCCACCATACTTCACGATAGCCTCTAGCATCACGAGGAAGGCGGTGCTTGTTTTCCCGAAGCCCTGCCCTCCTCCGATCCCGAGGGAGGTGAGGGTGGGCATCCGAATAGGGTCAGCGCGTTCGTCAAATCCCAGCACGAAATCTGAGCCTGGCGCAACGTAGCCCCCTCGTACCAACTCACTGAAAGAACTTGGTGCCGGGGGTCGTTCAGGCAGCGGTACTGTAGCTCCAACAGCCTTTTCCTGCACTTTTGCCTGTGGAAGTACATGGCTATATCCACTGATCCTGTCTCCTTCTACATAAACCACACCTTTATCTGTCTCATGGATAACAAGCGCCTTCCTCTTCTTGGCCTCTATGTCTACCTGATGGTGCTGCAAGGCCATCCACCCCCGCACCCCACCAAGAAGGAGACCGATTAATATGGCGGCTATACCCAGGAGAACGTGCCAGGGCCAGAGAGCAAGGAAAAGCAGCCCGAGCACAATCACCGCCAGCAGAAATTTACGCTCATCCATTTATATCGTAAACTCCCATCCAAACCAATCGTGCGGGCAGGTGGAGCCGAGCTTCCAATGGTCTACATATGGTTTCCCATCGTAGGCAATCATGGCATGAAGCTCTATCTCAAGGCATGGGTTCGGTATAGAGAGGGCAGTTACATCAAATTCCATCCCTACTTCACGCAAGATTGTCTCCATTGTGCCGGGCTTCAATGCGTATTCCACATCTACCTTCCCGCGTACCCGAGTAACCACAAACCTCCCCGGCTTTGGTCCGTTATACTTAAGGTACTCCTCTACGTATTCCTTTATATCGTGGGGGCCATCTCGTACAGTTATCAGTTCTTTGCCCATACCTCACCTCACCCATATACCGGCAGCATCACCACCTGTGCCCTCGGAACCAGTGACTCAAGCTGCCCCATCAAAGTGTGCGCGAAGTTCAGGTGGGTTTCTGACATATTGTACACGATCACAGCCACACCCACGTCCTTCAGCGGTATGTCCTCATTCAGCCGCACAGCCCGACGAGCATCCCCCTCCGGAAACTTGCCATCCCCATTCACTCCGAAGGTTTTCTGGATGTAGTCAGGGATCACGTCCAGCAGGAAGAAGAAGACCATCCTCTCCCAGTTAATCGCCCTCGGAGGCACAACAGGCAATATCCCCTGCAAAACTTTCTGTCCCGGTGGTAATATTCCAAATCCAGCCATCTCGTCCTCTCCTACTGGCATCCACACCAGTTCTAAGTCGTACTTATCGAATAGCTCCTGCATCTCCTGAGACATCCCAGCGCGCACATTCTCCAGAGCGATGTCTAACAAAATCTGTGGGAATGTCATTTGGTCGGACTCGCGGGTGTCTCCGGCAAGTTAAAGAACAGGTAGCGGATCAGAGCACCCGTACAGACGAGTGAGACCAGGAGCATCCAGGCGGCATATACCGTCCAGAAGGTCCAAACCCCCGTACCCCAGGCATTCCACGTAACCCACAGGAGGGCCGGGTCTGGTACAGCCACCAGCACACTCAATAAGAACAACACCCCAAGCACCTTCATCGCGGCGGTCGTCTCTTTACTCATCTAGAGCATTCCTTTCGTCTATCCAGGTATCCCAGGCTCTTGCTTCCTCTGATACCTCTACATCCTTATGTACCCTGATCTTCACACCCGCATTGAACCCCTTACCCCAATCGGTGTGCCCCTTGAGGAGGATAATAGGCTCGTGTTTTGCCAGGTGCTTCGCCGCACTGTGAAACCCAGCCACCACACCGTTCTGGAACTCTAAGGACTCTAGCTGGGCCTCCGGGTAAATCGCCTCTATTGTCCTGTTTTTAATCGGTTTCCTCCTTGTCCCTCTTCTGGCTCTCAACCACGGTCTGCCAATTCTTCTCGGCTAGCTGTATTTGAGTCATTACATCTACTACAGCCCGGGTCAAATCGGCGGCTATAAGTCTCATTGCCTCTTCCCTAACCTTCAGATCGTTCTCCCTATCCTTCATCCCTTCCTCAAAGCGTTGCTGCCATACGCGGTACGATGCCTGCGCTATACTCGATATGGATTGTTCATTAGGGATGCGGGTAGGTATTTCCAACCAGTCCCGTAGCCGCCACTTGAGCCAGGTATTCCATCTCCCCCAAAGTGTGCTCATTCCTTTTTCTCCTTCTCCTGGCTTTCGTATCCCCTCCGCATCTGTATCTCTCTTACAAGGCGCTCGGAGTGGTACACTTTCTCGTGTGCTGCCATCGCCAACAAGGTTATGTGGGCATCCGTGGGGACATCCAGCCAGTACCGCAGCCGCATTTTTAGCCGGTCAGACAGTCTACTTTTTAAGCCCATCAATTGCCTCCTGCCATGTTGGGTCGCCGGGATTAATCGTTCTCATGAAAACCACCGCCCCCAGCAGCATCAGCCCCCAACCTATCCCGGGGAAGTGAACGGCCACGGCACTGCCCCCATCAACCCCCTCGTCGTTTGCATACACCGCCTCTCCTCTAGCCTCCAACTCACCTAGCACGTGATAATGATGGTAACGCTTCAAAAATTCATCCTTGGTCATCCCATTGCCTCCTGAAGTTCCATGTTGTATCCCTCTTTCCTACCAGTTTCAATACAAAATGCTTTCACAGGGCACGATCTGCACATCAACCCAACATCCTCCGGGTCCGTCAGGGGTGGTGCCAGCATTGTCTTCGCTTCGATCTGCCTCTCAATTCCCTTCCTTATAATACCACCCACATACTGGTCCTGCATCTGGTGTACAGGCTCTAACTCCAACTCCTCATGCTCCACCGGCTTACGACGCACCCACCGTCCGTCTATCTTGTCTCCGAGCATCTTGCCTTCTGTATACCCAAACCCACGGCTGGTGAATATCCGGGTCTTTCCCATATCAGCATAGAGGATCGAAAGCTCATCCACGATAACCTCATCTATATGTGGTATCCCTACGCCTTCGTTCAAGTAAAGATGCCCACGGTATGCGTTCCAGCCAGGGAAATCCGGGTCATCTGGTGTCTGTTGCATATTCAGCCAACCAGGGAGAAACTGCTTCACGAGGTAGGAATATTCGTTTATTTGTCGCGTATGTCGATCATCGGCCCGCAGAAGGTCGTGGCCTACTTCGGTTCTGGTCTTCACATCCTCTATCTTTACATGAAGCCTATGTTTAACCGGGTCACTCCCATCTACTAGCACGTACTCCTCGATATAGAGCAGGTAGACAGCATCCGGCATACCCTTGAATATCTGTTCCCCGTACTTTGTATCTACCCCGGCCTCCATGCGTAGTTCTCGGACTACTCCAAGTATTCCTGGTGGTGCTGGCTCATCCTCCAGACCCTTATGGAATACAGTGCCCCGAGTAGCCTTGTAAGCCTGACGGACATCCACGTAGTAGTCGTGCTGGCCGGAGAGCGCACTTTGCCTATGACAGGAAGCGATGGATGAAGGAGAGAACACGACCTCACTCTCTTCCCGTTCTTTGTTTGGACGCAATATTATTTGAAGTAGCGTTGGACTCAATCCGCAGGGCGGGCCAAGCGCCTGTGCCTGACACCTGAGATGATCCTCCATGCCGACGTTGCCCAATACGCAATGGACCCCTTTAAGCGACATTGGCTAGTTCCTCGTATTCTATAGTCTTGAGTCGGTGTACCTCCAGGCGATACCACTCCTGACGCTGCTTTTGTTCTTTTGTTCTTCTTAACGGCGGTCCCATCTTAGCCCACTCACCAAATTCATCAAAGTATTGGATAACAAGAGCAATCTGTGGTGCTTTATCCCCGGTGCAATACCTGGATAACACCTCTAATACTTCTCTCTTGCTTCCGTTGGTCTCCCAATTCCACATAGTTCGTTGTTTGCGACCCCCCTTTGTGTATATAGTGTGCTTCGTAACACGCCCACCGAAACGCCGCTGTACTGATGCAATCAAGGGTAAATCTGTCATTTGCATGGCTATACGTACTCCATAAAAACCTCCAGCGTTTTTATATATACCCACAGTACCCTCGCCAGCAAACAGCCCAGCGAATACTGCATCCTCCATCTCACACCCAATCATTGCGAACTCCTCGTCTCCATTATCAGCGTCCCCCGTTAGCAGCCCGGAATGACTCTATCTGCTCTCGTGCCTGGAACTCGTTGCGAAGGAAGTTAAGATCGCGCTGGTATTCCTTCCCCTCATCATCAAAGTACACCCCTGGCACCTTACCTCGACGCAGATCACACTCCTTGTAGGTCATTTCTCCCTGGTCATTATAGAATAAGCACCAACCACGATCCTTAGTCATTCTTATCCTCCTTAGTCTCCGCATCCAGCACGGCCCGCGAAACATCTATCTGGTCCTGAATATACCTCGCCGCCGCCTCGTGTGCCTTCTTCGCCTCCCCCAGCAAGGACAACTGCTTCGTCAGGGCTGGTGGCAGGTGGAAGAAGAAGGTCTCAGCGAAGGCATAGCTACGGTAGATGCGCTCCTCGTCCGTCTCCACCACCTGAACGAAGACCCCCTCAGTCCCGGATCGCTGGCAGTCACACTCGAAAACATCCGGCACCTGGCTCTCGTCAAACTCTATGCACCAGCCAACGACATGTTCACCTATCATATAAAGAACTCCTCACCTATCCCAGCACACATAAATCAGCTTCCTCCTACTCATACCTGATGTCTTGTCGTAAGCCCCCATGACTGTAGAAATCCGACAGGTCCTTTGCGTTGTCCCATCTAGCCCGGACACCGTTGCATCCCAAGCAAGCAAGTATTTTTCTGGCACACTCCTCCCCTGCGCTATCCTGATCCACACAGACTACGAACCGATTAATGTGTAGCCAGGGCAATTCGTCGGCAAGCATATCCAGTATCTTCGCCACCGCACCAGCCCCACCAGTCACCGTGAGTGTCGTCATGCCCGCCTGTATTGCAGCTAGTGCATCAAATTCACCCTCGACTATGAAGAGTTCTTCCAGGCTATGTATGCCTCGTACAATTGGCAGGGGGAAGAGTACAGGACTATTCCTTCCCCACGTTCCATCATATTTCTTGAAGCCCTCTCCATATTTGTCAACCACTGTCTCGTCTGCTCGGTATCTAATAGCAGTGAGACTACCCTCCACTGTATGCACAGGTAGTGTAAAGTGGGTGCCAGTACTTCCCAGCTTGAACCCTCGAATGGTTTCAATGCTCAACCCCCTCTCTTTCATGAAGCTCTCCAGCGGCCCATACCGCAGGAAGTACTGATGGAATGCCTCCACGGTGATCGGGTCGGGGGGCGGCGGCACGAACTTAGCTGATGGTCTCAACTTCCCACTGACGAACTGGCTGAGGTCTATCTTCTTCACTGCATCCCTCACCCGAGTCCCATCCTCACTCCCTCTCCCGTCCCACAGCCCCAGCAAGAACGCCAGGGAGCTATACCGGCGCTTCAGGTGAAACCCACAATTCCCAAAGCAGTGTATGTTGCTGCTATATACCGCCAGGCTCCCCGTATCATCCTCGTGGAACGGGCATATCAGCATGATCGGCGCATCCCCGTGTGGCTCACCCACTGCCAGCCGGATGTCTACCCGCTCCCATGCGGTCGTTACCATGCATTGCCTCCAAGTTTTTCACGCTCTCAGACAGAACGCCAACACGCCCATAAAGCGCGGTACGGTCACTGTTCAAGTCTTGCAACTGCTTGTCGTGATCTCTTTGTTGCAGCAGAACCACCATGAACAGGAACAGAATACCGATCAGGGCGACAAACAGGATTATCAGTATCATCTACCCTCCTCACGCCACCACTCCGGGTCTTCAGGCCAATCCACGAAGTCTGGGATAAAATCTTCCAGGTAGTCCACGCCTGTTTTGAAGTTCCACAGCTTATGCTCCTCGGTGTGATCGAGTGCATGCCAAACCAGATCGTAGGCGTGTTGGGCAAAGATGAGCTTAAATTCCTCGGTAAAGTTCGGTTCAGCAGTATCAATCCAGAATATTAGCTTTTTGCCCACCTCGTCCCACACTTTATCCACAAAGCCAGCAAAGTGGGTGTCTCTTTCTGTACTCATCTATGCCCTCCCAACTGTGCCATCTCAAGCCTCCGTGAATTGCATCGCGCATAGACTATCTTTGGGTAGATAAACTATGTCCCCTTCGTCAGTACTGTAGAACTCTCTGTACGGCTGATCGAGTGTGGTAATAAGGTTTGGGTGCGGTGGGAAGAACCCCTCACATATCCGGTCCTCATCCACGCGGTTCCACGTCAATCCTGGTAGTGCCGTCACCCAAAGGCTGCGTACCGGGGAAGAATTTGGAAGGTCCACCGTGAAATTCGGCCCCCGGAACTCCACGTGCCCCTTCGTGCATTCTGTCGCCGGCCCAAACGCTATAACAAAGTTCGCTAATGGAGTCCCAAGGCGGGCAGTCTCTCCTTCTGGCCCAGGACCGGGAGTGACCGTTGTAGGACTCGCAGCATTCACGCAGGGTGTGGGGCTGGGTGAGGATGGTAACTTTGTCGGGGTCGAGGGGCTTGATTTCGATACCCCCGGGGTCACTGTGCTCATAGGCGTAGGCTTGCTCCTGGTTGGGGATGACACGGCTACTGAACCTTGACACCCGGATACCAGCACTAGCAAGATCATAAGCAAGCCCACGAATACGCTTCTGTGCATCATCCATCCTTTCTTCTAGTGACTCTACCCGTACCATCAGGATCAGGACTAATACAAGGGACACACTCATGACAACCGCAAAACACCCCCAGGCCAGCCACTCAGACATGCTCACCGGGAACCTCCACCATGATGTGGCATATGTGAGTGCAGCAGACGCCACAGGTAGACAACAAGACCCGCGCCCACGATCCACAGGGCGTTTATCGACAACACGATAGTAAGGCCATTTATGGAGGCACTCACCCCAATATCAGCAATCATTTCCTCTCTCCTCTCTCAAGTCATTCAGCCAGGCTAGCAATTCTATGTACATGGCCCTCGCTAGCCCCAGGTAACGAACCATTATCAGGAATGCACGCATTAATCGGCTTCTACTTCCGTGACGTGCTTCAGTGCCTCAAACAACGGCAGCACGGACTCCTTGCTATCCAGGTAGAAGTACATCGTGAACCCGAGAGTGTGGATAGACACGGCGTTGTGCATGTCCTCCTCTTCCTCATTCTCGACGTGCTTTCCAATATGGTCCCCTCCCAAAGTCCTGGCCTCATCTTCATCCATTTCATTCTCTCCTCTTAATGGCTCCAATACGGTGTCTGTACCGCGTGGACCTCTCCAAGATCAACAACTTTCAGGTACTTCTTCATCGCCTGCATCATTACCGTCTCCAGGATATTTGATGCGGTGAGTACAAGTTCGGGCAGGCATTCGACCAGCAACTCGTCGTGGATAATGCCAACTAAACGCATCTTCTCATCGTACCCAACCCATTCGTACCAAAGTGCCACCGCTTCTTTTGTCACGGCTGCTGAAAGACCTTGGATTGGCGTGTTGGCTAGCTGTCTTTTGATCCCCGCGTTCGTGCTGCGCCACTCATCCACGGCCAGGTTGTATGCATCCATAGCCTCCACACTCACCTGTTTCCCGTTGGCTGGGTGCTTGGGAGCAGGAGGAATATCGAACCACCGCTTCCAACCCGATCTGGTCTCAGCGAATACTCTAGCCTCCCCCCGCTTCCTGGCTGCATCGAGGCGGTATTTCTGTGTATTCATCCATGCGATTGCCGTAGCGAAGGTCTTATAGTACAAGTCCAGTAACACCTTCGACTCTGACTCCTTAATCTCCAGCTTGAGAGCCAGCCGCCGCACCCCACCCCCATAGAGGCATTGGTAGTTGATGGTCTTCCCGATCTTCCTGTACGAGGTTCCCACCAGCGTCCTACCACCTACCACAGCATCATGGCTATCAGTCCAGTCCTTCGTTGCCTGGTCATCAGTGAGTCCGAACATCACCTTCGCCGTGTATGCATGGACATCCCTACCAGAGGCGAAGGCATCGAGGAGGAACTTATCCCCGCTCAACTCCGCCACAATCCTCAGTTCGATGTTCGAGAAGTCGGCATCAACGAAGACATACCCGGGACCCGCCACGATCTTCTGCCTTAGCTCTTTGCCTACTCCATTATCCGGAATTTGTTGGAGGTTTGGAAGATAGCTAGACATCCTATCCGTATCAGCGCCGATTGGCTGGTATGACGCGTGGAGCCGGTCATTCCCATCCAGCATATCAAGGAACGCCTGCTTCTTCTTGCCCTTCTCCCTTCCGTAAACCGTGACGATCTTCCTGGCACCCACGTAGTCTATGTATACTCTGACCAGCGGGTGCTTACCCAGGTACGGGGTCAGTGCCTCCTCAGAAACAGAAGTAACAGGGATGCCGAGGTCGTTAAAGCCATCCAGGACTTGCTTCGGAGAGCCAAGGTTCACTCCGGCCTTGTTCTCAGGCGGCTTGAGCATCCTCTCGTGATGCTCGTGCCACCACTCCAAAGACGCCCTCTTATACTCAGACCAATTCTTAAACGCCCTATCCTCAGCCATCGGGAGTGCCAGCATTCCGTGTTCCCACTCTGACTTCCTGGTAGCCACGAATAATTCTCTGGCTATCATCTGCTCCTCATAGGGATGCCATTTAGCCATGTACCTGTCTTGACGCACCCGTAGCACATGCACCGCCAAGCCCTCGAAACCAGGCTCAACACATTTACCTGCTTCATTCTGCGTTGGCTCTTTGCCTAGAAGTACGGTCTGCTCCAACTCTTTTGCCCTGGCCTCAACACGGTCGATTACACGGAGCCAGCCTTCACGGTCAATCTGGACCCCGGCTACCTCCACACCCACGACGGGGAGAAGGGCACGCATTTCCAGGTCAATCACATCATATAGGCTGAGGTTATAGATCGCCTCGCCTTGGTGCTCCTTGATCTTGTGGGGCACAGACACATCCTGGCGCATATAGGTGATCTGCTCAGGCGGGAAGGGTGCGTTCCACTCATCGGGTCGCTCGTCCAGGTGATAGAACCACGAACGCTCTTCCTTGTGGACAGGCACGCCATACCGCTCTCCTAGTGCAGCCAGGCTCAGACCGATCTTCCTCTTCTCAGCAGATGCCCACCCAAGACCGTAGATCGTCTGTTCGGCTAGCTGCGTGTCGTAAACCTTGTGTGCTCCAATCTTCATCTGAGCCAGGGTAAAGCCAAGGTCGAAGAGGAGATTATGACCGATTAATGTAACAGAGCCATCGAACAACGGGGCCAATATGAGTCCTAGTTCATGTAGCTCATCCTTAGAGTAGTGGCGCACGTCAATGATAAGTGCCCGCTTCCCCTTTGGCTTGAACTGGGCGGCCACCATCTTATCATTAATCGGGTTCAGTCCCACAGTCTCAATGTCATAGGCCACGTCCACCTTATAACCACACATCCTCGATACTTCCGCAGGTATGTCCTCCAGGCTGTCGAGAACGCACACGCCTGTGGCTCCCCTCCCCCCAACCTCCTGAAGTGCTACCATGTTACTTCTCCTCTTTAGGCGGATCAATCAGTCCCTTGAGAAATTCATCCAGGCCCGGTGGCAATTCTGTCCTGGGTACGTCCCGGTCAGGTGGTTGGGTAGGACCGGGGGACTGCTCATACTCCCGTTTCAGTATCTCCTGAAGTATCATGCTATCACGTACCTCACGACTGTTCGGGTCCATCGGCGGCGGAACCGGGTGTGGTGCGTTGGGGTGTGTGGTGGGCAGTACCTCAGAATACCCCATCTTCTGTAACTCTTCCTCGAACGCTGGCCCAATGTACCCATAGCTGACCAGGGCCAATTGCCGCAGGTACGCGGCCTGGCTCATAGTGTGTAGCAGACTCTCCACATTCACGATAAGCGCCGCCAAGTCCAGCTTTACCCCTACTGGCAGTATCATGGATATAAATGGATTGCTGAGTACTCGCTTGAATGACGAGATTACTAACAGAGCGACATGTCTGATTTCCTCGGGGTCTCCCAACATGCCCGTTTCCTTGTTCAGGCTGGCGAACTCCTCTTGCATCACGAACTCCTTTTCTTAACAGCGTGGCTTGCTGGTTTGTATACCCAATAAAGTACTCGCCTGAAATGCCGTGGGTAAGCTCCCATCCAGGCGTATATCAGGATGCCGAACCCCAAGCTCTAGTTCCGGGTGCGCAGCCATTGACTGAGATATCCCCATGCAGCTAAGATTAAGTTTAGCAGCCCTGGCACATCTCTCGTGTTCCGATATTTCGATCTGCACTACCTCGAAGCCCAACCAATGCAGAACGTTTGCCTGGGTCTCACCACGCAAGGAGTCGAATACCACGTCCCGCTTTTGGTCTGGTAGCCATTCCTTCAAGGTGGTAAAGACCCAAAGCTGTGCCCCAGTGTTGTCATTGAAACCTGTCTGGTATCCGAACTGCTGGAGTTTACCCCGCCAGACCTCTTTCTCCTGGTACACCTGATCCACAGCGATCCGCTCGGACACCGGGAGCACGCTGTTCCAGGACTCTACGAAGGCAGTGACCAGAGAGCGGCTGTGGTCTGCAAGGATAAACCCGTAAGCATCCCGCAGGTGTCGTGCCAGCGTTGACTTGCCAGACAGTGGGCCATTCGAGACCAGGGCGAATTTATGTGTCATTTACTCCACGCCTTCAACTTACGTAGACCAGATGCCTCGAACTCCTTGACCAGGCCCACGCTTATCCTCAACATCCCACCTACCTCCTCATAGCTGGTCCCTTCGCCGCCGTAGAGGCCATAGAGCAGGGAGATTACAGATCGCTCCAGCATTGTCAGCCTGGCACCTAACATAGCCTCCCCTATCAACGAACTAACCATTTGCGCCCCCATTAGTCCTCCTTCTTTGGATAAACCCGTATCCAATCGGTTCTATCCTTCCAACCACGAGATGACCAGATGTGCTTTATGCTCTCCTTGAGTGTACCAAGCGTAACCCCATGATAGCTTGACACCACCTCGTCGTTTTCGGGGTAGTCCGTCTCGTTTCGCATGTGGTATACATCGAACACCATCCCATCAGGCATCTGCATCCTCCTCTCCCTGGTAGCCCAACGGCTCGAAAGCAAGAAGGAAGTTCCACCATGTCTTGCGATCCCCACAGCCACAGTCACCCTTGGGGAAGATGCCGAGCAATGCAAAGAACCTACCCGCCACCGTACCTAGCCCCACTTTATGCTTCAGGAAGGGAACACGAATGGTCTTCTGCTTGGATAGAAGGATATTCCACTCAGCCAGAAAATCGGTCACAGTTCTGTACCGCTGCACCTGGCTCTTCCCATTCGCTGTCTCTTCTGTTAGGTGGATCGAGTCACCCCAATGCAGAGCGCCGAACCAGTTACTCGTCACGTGGAGCAGCCGAACCCGCTTGTCCCCACGGTGCTTCGCCATAACGTCCATCTCATTTCCCTCCGTTTACAATCTCTGTCAGTTTCATAAGTATGCCTTGTTTGAGCCTCGTCTGGTTTCCCTTGAGTCCACTCTCACTCATCGCCTGCTCCCCCGTGTAACCCTGCCCCAGCCTGATAATGAATGTGGCCTCGTTGGGCGGGAGGTGCGTGAGACCTACCTGCACATCGAGAAACTCATCCTCATCTATATCCTCCCCATCCTGAAGTATCTCCCATATGCGACCAGGAGTATATGAGTCCAAATCCTTAGTCATCATACGTAATCCCCTGATCCTGTACAGCGGTGATGGTTCTGGCGTGGACTCGAAGGAAAGTGGTTCCATCAATCAGCCCAGCAACATCCACAACACTCTCGTCAGGGAACTCCAGCATAAGCAGAGCAAAAGCATCACCGTGCATTCGTACCGCTGTGATTGTTCCGCCCAACCTCGTGATCCTCTCCGCCTGCTGCCGTGCGATGGTTACTGCGCTTGAGTCTGAGTCGCCAACGTGTGCCGTTTTTACCTCGCTTATGTAGTGCTTCATCTTTATCCTTCTCTTCCTCGTAATATCGAAGTGCGTATGCCAACTGAAGCTCCACCCGTGCTTCCTTGAACCCTGGTACTAGCTTCTCCAGCATCCTGCACTGTGTCCTCGTCAGCCGCTTACCAACAACGTTCTCCGCATCAAACCTGGCGAATACTGGCTCGGCTACTGCACGGTCCATCCCCAGGTCCTCCAGGTATCCCCAGCCGCCATAACGATAGAGTAACCAGAGAGCGCGCTGCCCGGCTTCAGGCTCCAGGAAACTCTTATCGTAGTCCACGGCTACCTCCCCCTGCCTCTCCGTGCTGCTGGCATACGCACCTTCGCACCTGGGGCAAGCTGCATCTCGTCGAAGGTGGCTCGGTCTTTATCCCATAGGAGCACATCTAGCCCGCTGCCCTCGTCCCTGGAAATGAACTTGAGGAAGGCTGGTTCACCCTCATCAACTACTGCCTGGTCCTCCTCACTCAACTCCCCCAACTCAAAGAAGGGACGTGTGAGGAGAAGGATTTGATCGGCATTCCTCCCCACCTGATCGGAACCCGCAATAGACTCGATTGAAGGCATACCACCAACAGACGCCCGATTAAGATGTGTGATAATCAGCCCAGCAGCCGTCCTGTGCGCCAAACTTGCCAGCTTATTCGCCAGGGTGTAGATGCTTCTATTCATATCCCCAGCACCAGGCCCATCCAGGTCATTCAGAAGGCCAATGTGATCCAGCATCCACCAGTACGTATCTGTGGGCATGGGTCCCTGGACGAAGGCAGCAACATCATTGAAGGTGATGGGAGAATTTCCGTACTTTAGAGCCTCTTCCTCGGTCAGTGCCCTCTCCACGGACAGGTATTCGATAGGCAAAGCGGCCAGGCGTGCCAGTGCCGACCTGTACCTTCGCTGATCTAGCTTATCCAGTGTTCCCTTACGAATGGCCTTTGTGTCCTTGATCCAGGCAGAGGCAAGCATGGACTTCCCTACCTTGGGACGCGATGCCAGCACAGTGAAGGTCCTCCCCTGTAACCCCCCCGTCAATTCATCAAGTACTGCCCAACTCTTCCCATCCCCGTATCTCCCATACCCGAATATCTCGTTTGGGTGGGCCAATGCGCGATCGAAGTCCTCAAGAAGCTCCGTAGTCGTCACGGCGGCGCTGATCGGCTGCTTTCCTGGCACGTATTTGCTCCTTTGCTTGTCTCGCTAACGCTCTAAGCTCATCAGTAATAATTGGTTCGTCCTCATCCCGGCTCTTTTTGCCTGCCAGGACGGACTCGATGTATGCCCGTGGTGACTCTATCTTGCTCTTCGTCCTCTTAGGCGCATCCAGTATCACCTCCCCCACCTCCTCCGCTGTCCTCCCCACCAGGAAGCTCTTCGCTGCCTGCACCTGAAGTTGTTGGTACTCGTAATCCTGGAGGGGAAATGCCTCGGCCCACGCAGCCTGGAGCGCCGCTACCTGCCCCCGTCTGTCTCCTGCTTCGTCGGCTCTCCGGCACAGCATGAGGGGCGATAGTATTCCGCTTTCCTGGCCTCCTCCACCATTCTCTCCCCCTCTGCCTTTATTGCCTCTTGTATTAATCGGAGTACCTGGTCCCTGCGTAGGTCGGCCCCCAATAGTCTTTGCTGTAACTCCATTGCTTGCACCTGCGCCCCCAACATCGTTGCCTTCCTGATCTCGCGCCTGTATCGTATCAGGTAGTACGGGTGTAGGATGGGGCGGATTAACCATGCAATCCATTGCTTCATGCTTGACTCCGTGTGGTATGCTGTGTAAGAGGCCAGCTTGCTCACTTACGCGCAGAGCCAGAGGGATTGACTCTCCCCCTAGCCCTGCCCGGACTGCGAACTCCGAGTGCGTGAACTGCGTCTCTCTAATCAGGAGTAAGGAGAGGAGCGCCTGGCTGACTTTGCGGGATACCATGTGCCCCTCCCATACTTCTAGTCTTCATCGTCTTCAGGGTCCTCGTCCTCATCAGGAGCGTTGGCCGGGAAGGATACGAACTTCACGAGATGCATATGGGGCTGCACATGAACGTCCTCCCCAGCCCGGTTTTTCGCAGTAAATCCGCGAAGAAGTGCCTCGTGCAGGTAGCCGGGAGCCTCGTCCTCGAAGTTGTCGTTCCCCGTCTGCAACTGCTTCATGTAGTTGATGAGCAGACTGGTTGTGCCATCATTCCCTGAGGTCAACTCACGTGCCACCTTGGGAGGAACAAGGAAGGCATCACGAAGAAACTTGATCTGCGGCCCGGTGGCGAACCCCTGCCCCTTCGGACCATCTCCCTCATCAATAGGCGCAGATGTGGCTTGACCGTTGCTCTTAGCCGCTGGTGCCTTTGTCGATACCTGGGTGGAGCGGCCTGAAGCTGATGGGGATATTCCAGGGTGATCCTTCTGCCACAACTCACGGGCGATACCAAACTTCATGGCTGCTCTCTTCACTGCACGGGCCTGGGCATTTGTGCCGGGGGTCCCATACATATCGTCGGTCTGCTCCTGGTCCACAATGGCGCTCTTTGTCACGCCAAGCACCGTCAAACGACACACCACCTGACCAACAATCAATGACTCGTCCTTCCGGCCCTTGTGATGTACTAGGGGGCGGGCAAAAGGAGTAGCGGTGTAGTCGTCATCCCAATTCATCCCACCCACCACCTCATCCAGACGGTCGAATACGAACTTGTCCTCTGTGTAGCGGATCGATTGGCCCCCGTGTATCAGGGTCTTGATTTCGCTGGCTGGTACTGGAGCACCCAGGCGGGCCAATACATCTGGTGTCAGTTCAGTTGGGTAGGTCGATACAGTACCATCCATAATAGGTGATTTAATTGTCAAGGCGAACTCCTCTCAAGAAAGTAACCGATTAATATACGGGACTGGCCTGGGGCTGCTTGGCTAATTGCTTCCAGGTCTCATTAAACTCATCTTTACGTAGATCGTCTTGGAGGTCACAATCGAAGCCGTACTCGAACTCCAACCCCCCATAGTTGATCCCCAAAGCATCCAGGCCCTCAGTGTAGCCGCCGAATACCTGATAGAGTACGCAACCACCAATGTACAGCATGTTCAGGCTCT
>WNGM01000268.1_pt1 | contig 65265 bp, 61 predicted proteins | sample 5400571 | NCBI WGS metagenome assembly WNGM01 (sample SAMN13153378, study PRJNA577476) | soil metagenome | isolation source: 100 cm soil or saprolite under Garry oak tree replicate 2 | place: USA:California | collected 2016-06-15
CGTCGAGCGCGGCGTCGAGCTGATCTTCGAGTCCTGCTGGCTTCCTTGACCGGGGCATCTCAGTCCTCCTCGCACTCGGAGAGGCGCTCGGGACCGGCGGACAGGTACGGCTGGCTTCCCGGCGACCGCGGCCCGAGCGCCCGGGCGAGGCTGGCCAGGCCGCGGTGTTGCAGCGCCCGCACCGCCCCGGTGGTCTTGCTGAGCAGCTTGGCGACCTCTGGCGCGGTCAGTCCCGCGGCCATCCGCAGCAGCAGCACCTCACGCTGGTCGGGGGAGAGCTGCTCCAGCGCCTTCATGACCCGCTCGCCCTCGAGCCGATCGATCGCCAGCTCCTCCGGATCGCTGGCGCCGGCAGCCAGCGCCGCCTCGTCCAGCACGTCGTCCAGCGGGTCGAAGCGAGCGCGCGACTGGCGGCGCCGGAAGTCGAACAGGTCATGCCGGGCGATCCGGAACAACCAGCCGCCGAGCGCCTCCACGGGTCCGCGGAAGCCAGGCAGGCTCTCGATCGCCGCGGCGAACACCGAGCCGGTCAGGTCCTCGGCTGTGTGGCGGTTGCCGACCTGGGCCATGAAGAAGCGGAACAGCGAGGGTGCGAAGACGGCGTAGACGCGGCTGACGGCTGCCGGGTCGCGCCGGCGGGCGGCCGTCAGGTCGGCGTCGGTCAGCTCGATGCCGGCCGCCTGCTGCTTCCCTGCCTGTTGCTGCCCAGCGATCCTTGACACCGCGCACCGCGCTCCCCTCTGAGCCCTCTTGCACCGTGGGGAGGCTAACCGATTTGTCCGCCAACAGGCCAATGTGATGGTAAAGGGCTACGAGGGACTATCGACGGCTGCCCCGGGTGCGAAAAAACGGCCTCGGATGCGCGGTTACGTACTCAAGATGATGCGGAATCTCACCGATGTAATTACCGTGGTGCAGTTCGGGAAAGCCAACGCTCGACCGACTGCCCTGAAAGCTGGCAGCGAGGGAGGAGCGATGACCGCGATGACCACGACCACGGTCTTTCGTGTCGAGCCGGAGCCCTGGTACGAGCGCGCCGCCTGCCGTGGCAGGGACGCTGATTGCTTTTTTCCTGAAAAGGGAGGTTCCACCCGAGCCGCCAAGCGGATTTGCCAGACCTGCGTGGTCCAAGTCGAATGCCTCGAGTATGCCCTGGCCAACGACGAGCGCTTCGGAATCTGGGGTGGGATGAGCGAGCGTGAGCGGCGCCGCCTGAAGAAGCGCGCCTGCTAACAGGTTTCCCGCGGGCGTCCCTGCTCCAATCCCCCGCGGTCACCCGCTCTGAGCAGGGATGCCGCCCTCCGGGGCGGGTCGCAGCCGGCTCGAGTCGTCGAGGCTCCGGCCGACTCCCCGCCCCGGGTTCGTGCGCCGTCGTCCCATTGATCGTGGCGAAGCCGGAGGCCGCCTGACGCTCCCGCGCCGGCACTGCCCCGACCACCTGCGACAACCTCGCCTGGACTGCCCTGTTTTTCTTCGATGCGGCGCTGCGTGTTAGCATGCGCGGGGCCCGTGGGGCGGCGACAACCCTACGGGCATTTCCCATGGCCCTCCCCCAAGGGCCGCATCGAGAGGAAGGTCGTGCCAAGCAACGAACCCCGCGTGCTTGCCGTGGTCGTCTGCCACAACGGGCGGCCATTCCTGCGGGAGACGTTCCGCGGGCTTGCCAAGCAAACCCGACCGATCGACGACGTCGTGGTCGTCGACACGGGCTCGACCGACGGCAGCTCCGAATGGGCACGCTCCCGCCTCGGCGAGGACGCGGTCCTGGCCGTCCGCGGCCAGTTCGGCCGTGCGGTGATGGCGGCCCTGCGCGACCCCAGGACCGCCGGCATGGAATGGGTGTGGCTGTTGCACGACGACTCCGCGCCCGAGCCGGAGGCGCTGGAGCGACTGCTCGCCGAGGCCGCCTCGCGGCCGAGCGCCGCGATCCTCGGGCCGAAGCTGCTGTCGTGGTCCACCCCCAACCGCCTCCAGGATGTCGGCTGGTCGATCGACCGCACCGGCAGGGCGGTCTCGCCGGTCGAGGACGACGAGATCGACCAGGGCCAGCACGATCAGGTCCGCGAGACCTTCTTCGTCTCCAGCGCGGGCATGATGATCCGCCGCAACGCGCTGCTCCAGGTGGGCGGCTTCGACGAGCGCATGCCGGCCTTCCGCGACGATCTCGACCTGTGCTGGCGGATGCACCTGCAGGGCGGCCGGGTGCTGGTGGTGCCAGGCGCCAGGGTGCGCCACTTCGCGGCGGCCACCTCGCGCGCCCGCAAGGACCGCGCCGTCAACCACCCGAGGTACCTGACCGAGCGCCACACCATGGCGGCGCTGCTGAAGTCGACCTCGCTGCGGCGGCTGCCATTGATGTTCCTGCTGGCGATCCTCGGCGGCGCGCTGCGGGCGCTGGGGCTTGCGCTCACCGGCCGCCCGGGCGACGCCCTCCAGATCCTGTGGGCCTGGGGCTGGAACGTGAAGGAGCTGCCGGTCACGATCGTGCACCGGCGGCGACTGCAGCGCCGCCGCAAGGTCGACGACGCCGCCCTGGCCAGCCTGCGGGCACCCGGCGGCCAACCGCTGCGCGCACTGCTGCGCGGGATGCTCGAACTGGTCTACGGCGAAGTCGGCGAGCACGTGGCGCAGACGCCCAGCGGCGCCGAGGACCAGGACATGCCCGCGCCCGGTGCCCAGATCGGGCAGATCATCGCCAGCCATCCGGTGGCCTTCGCCGTTGCGAGCTTCGCGCTGCTGATGCTGGTCTCGCTGCGCTCGCTGATGTTCGCGCCGGCCATCGCCGGCGGAGCGCTGGGCATCTTCCCGCCCGGCGGCCAGGACTTCCTGCGCGAGTTCGGGGCCGCCTTCCATCCGGGGGGCCTCGGCTCGACCGACTCCGCCTCCCCGTCGCTGGCCCTGCTCGGCGGGTTGGCCACCATCACGCTCGACAAGGCGCTGCTCGCGCAGAAGCTGCTGCTGTGGCTGGCGCTGCCGCTGGGGGCGGCGACCTGCACCAGGGCGCTGCGCGTGCTGGTGCCCTCGCTGGCGGCCCGCGCGGTCGCCGGCCTGCTGTATGCCAGCTCGCCGCTGGCGATCGGCGCTCTGGCCCAGGGGCGGCTCGGCGAGCTGGCCTTCCTGGTGCTCGCGCCGCCGGTGCTCGCCCAGGTGGTGCTCGCCTTCCGGAGCCAGCAGCCGCGCGAGCCGTGGCGCCCCGCCCTGCGCTTCCTGGTGCTCGGCGCGGTGGCGATCGCCATGTACCCGCCGGCGGCCGTGGTGCTGCTGGTGGTCGTGGCGGTTGCCGTCGTCGCCGCGCTGGCGCTGGGGCCCGGCGACGACCGCGGCCTTGCCCTCCGCCGGTCCGTGCTGCTCGGCGCCGGCTTCGTGGGCGCGCTGGTGCTCCAGTTCCCCTTCACCGGCCAGATCCTGACGGGAGCGGCGCTGCGGACCACCGGCACGGCGCTGGCCTCGCCCGGGTTCGGCGACCTGCTCCAGCTCCGGCCCGGCGGCCCCGGACTGCCCGGCGGCGCTGTCGGCACGCTGATCGGGCCGCTGTACCCGGCGCTCGCGCTGGCGGCGCTGTTTTTCATCCCGACCGGCTACCGGCGGCAGACCTTCTTCCTGCTGGCAGGGATGCTGGCCGCGTGCGTGGCCGCCACCCTCCAGGCGCACGGCCTGCCGCCCAGGATCGCCACGGAATGGCCGGCGGGCCTGCTGATCCCCGGAGCGGTCTGCTGGGCCGCGGCCACCGGCCTGGCGCTGGCCGGGCTGGGCGCCGCGCTCGGGCAGGGCGGCGCCCTCCGGCGCGCGACCGCGGCGCTGCTCGCACTGCTGGCGCTGGGCAGCAGCGTGCTGGTCGCCGGGGTCCTGGTGCGCGGCTCGTGGTCGCCGATCCGGTCGGTGGGCTCGCCGTCGCTACCGGCGACCGTCCGCCAGAGCCAGGGCAGGGTGCTGTGGCTCGCCGGCAGGACGGACCACGGCGTGGACTTCGCGGTGACCGGTTCCGGCGGCCGCACGGAGCTCGAGTCAGGGCGGCTCGGCGACGACCGTGCGCGCAGAGCGCTCCAGTCGGTGGTGACCGACATCGTGGAGGCGCGAACTCACGAGGCCGGCTCGATGCTGCAGCTCTTCGGCGTCGGCTACGTGGCCGTGCGGCCAGGGCCGGGGGCCGACCGCCTGGTGGACCTCGTGGCCAGGCAGCAGGAGCTGCGCACGCGGCCGACCGACCAGGCCGGCCTGTTCCAGGGCCCGGTGACGCAGCCGAGCGCGTGGATCGTCCAGGGCGAGCCGCCGGCCGAGGTGCGCGGCGTGATCACCGGTCCGGCGCTGGTGCGTGTGCAGGGGATCGACGCGCTCTTCAGCGGCCTCCGCGGGGCGAAGCTGCCAGCGCGGGCCATCGCCCAGGTGCAGGGCGCGAGCGCGACGCTCGCGGAGGGCACCGATGGGGCCGCGACGACCGCCGAAGCCGCCGGCTCGGGCTCGGCGACGCTGGTGCTGCCGGTGCCCGCCAACCGGGCCTGGCGCGCCTCCGTCGGCGACACCGCCCTGGAGCCGACCACGGTGTTCGGCTGGGCGCAGGGCTTCAAGCTGCCCCCCGGGACCAGCGGGGGGGCGGTCGAGGTGCGGCGCAACGGCCAGCAGCGGCGGATGGTCTTCCTGCTGGTGGAGGCCCTGCTGGTGCTGACGGCGCTGGCGACCATGGCGCGGCCGACCAAGGTCGCTCCGCCGGTGACGCCGATGGCGCTTGACGACACCACGACCACCGATCTGCGACTGGCGACGCTGGCGCGAGGAGGTGCGCGATGAGCCGGCCCGGCGACCACGACGACGACGTCCCGTTCGATCCGTTCGACGAGGAGGACGATCTCTTCCGGCCGCAGCGGCCCCTGCGCGACCCGCTCCGGCCAGACCTCGACCCCTTCCGGATCCCCAACGACCCGTTCCAGTTCGACGATCCGCTCCAGGGGCCGAGCGACCCGTACGCCCCGCCGAGCGATCCCTACGGCGCTCCGCCGGATCCACATGGCGGGCCGCCGGACCGGACCGACGCCTTCGAGCCGGCTCCTGGGCCGCCGTCCCCGCCGCAAGGGGCCCGGCGGGAGTCGCCGCCACCACCGCCGACCTGGCCGCGGGCCGATCGGCCAGAGCCTCCACCCCCGGCGGCCGCCAGGCCCGAGCAGCCGAGCGGCGGCGCCCCGGGCTCTGAGCAGCAGCGCCAGGCACCGATCCCCAGTCGCGCCGCACGCCATCAGCAGAAGCGGCGCATCCCATGGCGCTTCTCCCGCGGACAGGACGCCGCCAGCCCGCCCGCCGCGGCACCGCCCACCGCCGGCCCAGCCGCGCCCGGCCAGGTCACTGCCGAGCCGGCCGCGCCACGCCCGCCCACGCCTGGGCCCCGCGACCCGGGCGACCCGCGCGACCCGCGCGGCCCTCGCCCTGGTGGCCCCGGCGACCCCCGCTCGGGCGGCCCCGGTGGTCACGCTGGCCCCGGCGGCCCTGGTGGCGCGGGCGGGCGTGGCGCCCCTGGCCCTCCCGGCAGCACAACCGGACAGTTCGGGCGCATCCCGCCTAGCGGCGCCCAGCGGCCCCCGGGTGGCGCCCGGCCGGGCGGTCCCGGTGGCACGACCGGTCCGTTCGACCGCATTCCGGACGGCGGGCAAAGTCGTCCAGGCGGGACCACCGGCCAGTTCGGGCGCATCCCGGGAGGCGGGCCGCGGCCCGGCCGTCCCGGCGGCACGACCGGCCCGTTCGACGCCGTGCCGGGCGCGCGCGCTCCCGGGACAACGGGTCCCTTCGAGCGGGTCGGGCCCGAACGGCTCGGCTCGACCGGCGAATTCCCATCACCCGTGTCCAACGGGCGCGGCCAGGAGACCGCGGCGGCAGCGGCCGCCACCGCCGAGCGTGAGGCGCGATCGCGGGTCGACCGGGGCGTGGGACGCTCCCGCTCCCCGCAGACCGGGCGGCAGCTTCCCAGCCTGCCGAAGTTCGAGGTGCCCACCGGCCTGGCGCGCACCACCCTCGGCCTGGTGGCGATCCTGGTCCTGGCCACCACCGGCCTCGGGGTCGTGACCAGCGCCTTGCCGAAGGCCAAGCCGCCGGCCACTCCGGCGACCGCCGCCCCGTACTCGGCCCGCTGGATCTGCCCGCTGCTGCCGAACCAGAGCGCCTCCATCGGCATGACCAACGTCGGCGGCAGTCCCGCCACCCTGCGGACCACGGTCGTCGGCGCGGCCGGCGCCTCCCAGACTCCGCAGAAGCCGCTGGAGGCGGGCGGCCTCCGGACCATGAACGTGCCCGCTCCCAAGCAGCCGGGCTACGTGCAGGTGGAGGCCTTCAGCGCGCCGATCGCGGTGGGCTCCGGCGGGCAGGCGAGCTGCGCCTCAGGGCCCACCGACCGCTGGTGGATCCCGGCGGCCGACACCAGCCTCGGCGCCAGCACCTCCGTGGTGGTGGCCAACCCCGACAACGACCCCGCCGTGGTCGACCTGGTGCCGCACGTGAACCAGGGGGCGCTTGCGGCCGTCGCCGAGCTGTTCGTGCCTCCACGCTCCGCCAAGGTCCAGACCCTCTCGAACGGCGAGCTGATCGCGCTCAAGCCGGCCATCGAGGTGATCGCCAAGTCCGGCCGCGTGGTCGCCGGCGCCGTCATCAGCCAGAAGGACGAGCAGAAGATCTTCGTACCCGGCCAGCCCACCACACGCTCGCAGTGGTCCTTCGCGGGCGGCCTCGCCGGCACCAACCGCAGCACCTCCGTGCTGATCACCAACCCGTCGGCCAGCCCGCTGTCCGTGTCGGTCCAGGTCTCCACCGACCAGGGCACCTTCAGGCCGGGCAACGACTTCGACAACCCGATCCCGGGAGGATCGTCGGCCGCGATCCAGGTGCCACCGTTACGGATCCGCGGCTCGGGAGCGTTCGCGTTGCGCATCAGCTCGCGGGACGGCGCCAACTTCGTGGCGGCGCTGCGGGTGAGCACGCCGACGGCCGCCGGGGACGCGACCTATCTGGACCTCGGCACCGGCGGGTCCGACCGGAGCTGGTTCGTCCCGGCGATCCCGGCCTCCAAACAGGTGGTGCTCGCCAACCTCGGGAACGGGCCGGTCTCGGCACAGCTCGGCCAGCCGGGCGCCGGCAAGGGCGGCGGGACCGTCAAGGTCGACCCCGGCAAGGTGATCGTGCGGCCGGTTCCCTCCGGCGCCAAGAGCCTCGAGGTCGCCACCGACCAGCCCGGGCTGCTGGTCGCTCCGCTCGGCGGCGGGCTGGCGCTCGCCGGCGCCGAGATCGGCGGCGTCCCCGCCGGCGGTCCGGTCGTGGCCAGCGGCCAAGCCGCCGAGTAATGGGGGCTGCCGGGCCGGGACCGCCCGCGCGACGGCGCCGCCGGGCCGGGACCGCCCGCGCGACGGCGCCACGGGGGGGCCGGCCGGCTACCAGCCCAGCTCGTCGAGGCGGTCGTCGTCGATGCCGAAGTAGTGCGCCACTTCGTGCAGTACCACCTCGCGAACCAGCGAGGCGAGAGCCGCGTCGGAGCGGGCCCTGGCCTCGATCGGCCGGCGGAAGATCACGATCCGGTCCGGCAGGGTGGCGTAGTAGCCCGAGCCGCGCTCGGTGAGCGGCACGCCCTGGTAGAGCCCGAGCGGGATGCCCTCGCCGGGGACCTCGTCACCGCGCGGGATCTCCTCGACCACGAACTCCACGTTGTCCAGCCGGCTGCGGAACTCCGGCGGGATCGAGGCGACCGCCGCCTCGACCAGCCGCATGAAGGTGGTCTCTCCCGTGCCCGGCGGCTGCACCTCCGGCAGCGTCAGGCGCGGTCGCGGTGGCCTGCGGGCATGCCGCGAGCGCGCCATCCAGGGACCTCCTCGATCGTGTCGGACGCTGCAACGATATATGCGACTCGGGTGCTCCGTGCACGGGAGCGGGCACCTACGAGCGAGTACAATGCGCGCCTGGTACCGCCGTGGAGCGCCCGTCAGCGGTGGCGGCGGTCCGTCCCAGAGCCTCCCATGCAAGGAGTCGCCCGGTGCCCGCCGACCTCGACCAGGTGTTCAAGGCCTACGACGTCCGCGGTCTGTATCCCGAGCAGCTCGACGAGGACCTCACGCGACGGATCGGGCGGGCCTTCATCGAGCTCACCGGGGCCGGCTCGCTGGCGATCGGCCAGGACATGCGCCCGTCCTCCGAGCCGATGGCGGCCGCGCTCGCCGACGGTGCGACCAGCCGCGGCGCGGACGTCATCCGCATCGGCCTCTGCTCCACCGACATGGTCTACTACGTCTCCGGCGCCCTCGACGTCGCCGCGATCATGCTGACCGCCTCGCACAACCCGTCGCAGTACAACGGCCTGAAGTTCTGCCGGCCGGGGGCGGTGCCGGTGGGGCAGGACTCCGGTCTGGCCGACCTGAAGCGGATGGTCGCCGACGGCGAGCCGGCCGGCGACGCGCCCACCCGCGGCCAGGTGCGCGAGGGCCAGGACCTGGTGGCCCGCTATGCCGACCACGTCCGCGGCTTCGTCGACAAGGGCGCGCTGCGGCCACTCAAGGTGGTGGCCGACGCCGGCAACGGCATGGCCGGCCACGTGGTGCCGGTGATCTTCGAGCGGCTGCCGTTCGACCTGGTGCCAATGTACTTCGAGCTGGACGGCACCTTCCCCAACCACCCGGCCGACCCCATCAACCCCCGCAACCTCGCGGACCTGCGGCAGCGGGTGGTGGCGGAGGGCGCCGACATCGGCCTGGCCTTCGACGGCGACGCCGACCGGGTGTTCCTGGTGGACGAGCGCGGCGGCATCGTCCAGTCGAGCCTGGTGGTCGCGCTGGTGGCGCGGACCATGTGCGAGCGCGAGCCCGGCGCGACCGTGCTCTACAACCTGATCTGCTCGCGGATCGTGCCCGAGACCATCCGCGCCGCCGGCGGCAAGCCGGTCCGCACGCGCGTCGGCCACTCCTTCATCAAGGCGGTCATGGCCTCCACGGGCGCGATCTTCGGCGGCGAGCACTCGGGGCACTACTACTTCCGCGACAATTACCGCGCCGACTCCGGGTTGGTGGCCGCGCTGGTGGTACTCGAGGTCCTGTCCCGCGCGGACCGGCCGCTCTCCGAGGTGCTGGCGCCCTATCGCAAGTACGCGGACTCGGGCGAGATCAACCGCCGCGTCGAGGGCACCGACCCGAAGGCGGTCATCGAGCGGGTGTCGGAGAGCTACCCGGCGGACCTGCGTGACTGGACTGACGGGCTCACCATCGACACCCCCAACTGGTGGTTCAACCTGCGCCCCAGCAACACCGAGCCGCTGCTGCGCCTGAACGTCGAGGCAGGCACCCAGGAGGAGATGGCGCGGGTCCGCGACGAAGTGCTCGAGATGGTCGGCGGCGAGCCGGCCTGACCCCGAGTCGAGACCGGTCCCGCCCGAGCGGGGTCGGAGCCCACGAGGAGAGGAACCCATGCCGTTGAGCGCGGAGCTGCTGAGCATCCTCGCCTGCCCGAACTGCCGGGGCGAGGTCGAGTACCTCGAGGCCGCCCAGGTCATCGAGTGCCAGAGCTGCCACTACCGATACCCGGTGCGCGACGACATCCCCATCATGCTGGTCGACGAGGCCGACAAGCCGTGACGCGGGAGCCGCTGGGCGTGTCCGAGCGTCCCGCGCCTCCCGAGGGCCCGACCGGTGCCGCTGGCCCGGCTGGCGGTGCGGGGGCAGCGGGTGGCGCCGGCCCGCGGGGCGGTCCCAGGGGCGCCACGCGTCCGGCGGTGAACCTCGACGACCCGGAGGCGCTGGCGGCGGCCGATCCCGGCGGGATGCTCGGCCAGGTGGCCTCCGCGACCGACCAGGCTCGTGCGGCGCTGGCCGCGGCGCAGGCCGCCTCGCTGGACGGCCCGGAGCCGCGCTCGGTGGTGGTGGCCGGCATGGGCGGCTCGGGCATCGCCGGCGACGTGCTGAGCGCCCTGGCCTTCTTCCGCTCGCCGGCGCCGGTCTCCAGCGTCAAGGGCGACCGCCTACCCGGCTTCGTGGGGCCGTCCACGCTGCTGCTGGCGGTGTCCTACTCGGGGACCACCGACGAGACCCTCGGCGCGGTCGAAGAGGGCCTCTCCGCCGGCGTCCGGCTGGTGGCGGTCTGCTCCGGCGGCCGCCTCGAGGAGCTGGCCAGGCAGCACGGCGCGCCGGTGGTCATGGTCGCGCCCGGCCGCATGCCACGCGCCGCCCTGTGGTCCCTGGCGGTTCCGGTCTGCATGGCCGCGTCGGCCGCCGGTGTGCTGGAGCCCATGGCCGAGCAGGTGCGCGCCGCCGCCGAGGCGCTCGACGCCGAGGCCGAGCTGCTCGGCCCGAGCGTCCCCACGGAGTCCAACCCGGCCAAGCAGGCGGCGCTGCGGCTGCTCGGCAAGCTGCCGGTGATCTGGGGCACCGGGCAGCTCGGCGCCGTCGCCGCCACCCGCCTTCGCACGCAGTGCAACGAGAACGCCAAGATCACCGCCACCTCGGCGCCGGTTCCCGAGTCCAACCACAATGACATCATGGGGTTGGAGGGCGGGCTGGGGCCTGGACGCGAGCTGGTCCTGCTGCGCGACCGCTCCGGCGAGCACGAGCGCGACGCCCGCCGCGTGATCGCCGCCTGCGAGGCGCTCGAGGTCGACAGCCCGATCCTGCGGAACGCCGGGTCCGGCCCGCCGCTGGTGCGGCTCGCCCGGCTGATGGCCTTCGTCGACCACCTCAGCGTCTACCTGGGAATTGCCCGCGGCGTCGATCCCACCCCGATCGAGACGATCTTCCGGCTCAAGGCCGTGCTCGCCAACGGTGCGGGTGGCTGAGCCGGTGGCCGACGGCGTCGTCCAGCTCCCAGGGGCCGAGACCGTCGTGGTCGCGGCAGGGGCGATCCGCCCGCGCCTGATCGAGCGGCCAGCCGTGGCGATCGTGCTCGGCTCGGGGCTCGGCGGGCTCGCCCGCGAGGTCGAGGACGCGGTGCGCGTGGACGCCGCCGAGGTCCCCGGCCTGCCCGTGCCCCGCGTGGCCGGGCACGCCGGCGAGCTCCAGTTCGGCCGGCTCGCGGGCGTTCCCGTGGCCGTCCTGGCCGGCAGGGTCCACACCTACGAGGGCTACTCCGCGGGCGAGGTCGCCTTCGCCGTCCGCGTCGCCGCCCAGCTCGGCTGTCGCGCCCTGGTGGCCACCAACGCCGCCGGCGGGCTGGATCCCGACCTGGACCCCGGCGACCTCATGGTCATCTCCGACCACGTGAACTTCCTGGCAGACAACCCGCTGGCCGGTGCGCCGGCGTTCGTCGACATGATCGACGCCTACGACCTCGAGCTGCGCGCGCTGGCCGCCCAGCTGGGCGCCCACCGCGGCATGCCAGTGCGCGAAGGGGTGTACATCGCGGTGCGCGGCCCGTCCTACGAGACCAGGGCGGAGGTCGCGATGTTCCGCTCGTGGGGTGCCGACGCCGTGGGCATGTCCACCGTCCCCGAGGTGATCGCCGCCCGTGCTCACGGGCTGCGGGTCGCCGCGGTCTCGGTGATCACCAACCGCTGCGGCGAGCCCACCACCCACCAGGAGGTCCTCGCCGTCACCGAGCGGGCGCGCCCACACCTCCGCGACCTGATCCTTTCGATCCTTCCCGCCGCCGCGAGCTGAGCGCTCCACGCGGCGCCCGGGCGGCTCCGCCGTGCGGGCCGAGAGCGCCGCCCAGGCCCGGCTGATCGCGATCCTCGGCGTGGCCCTCGGCCTCCTCGGCCTGGTCACCCTCTCCGTCACCGCCGCCCGCGGACGCCGCCGGTAGCGCACCTCGGCACGGCGTCCACCTCCCGATCCGCCGCGATGAAGCGCTGTGCCATATGCTTTGGGGCACCACCTCCGCGATGGCCCTGTGGACAACGGTTTGAGCCGATGGGCCGAGTCCGGCACACTCACACCCGCACCGGGCCGCGGAATGCCGCCAAAGGAGGAGCTTTGCCGTACGACGTCACCGATCTCGCCCTCGCCGACGAGGGACGGCTCCGCATCGAGTGGGCCGACCGGCACATGCCGGTGCTGCGCGACATCCGCGCCCGCTTCGAGAAGGAACAGCCGCTCGCCGGCCTCAGGATCGCCGCCTGCCTGCACGTGACCACCGAGACCGCCAACCTGGCTCGCGCACTCCAGGCGGGCGGGGCCAGCGTCACCCTGTGCGCGTCCAACCCCCTCTCCACCCAGGACGACACCGCCGCCGCGCTGGCAACGCACTACGGGATCGACACCTACGCGCGGCGCGGCGTTGACACCGCCGGCTACTACGCCCATCTCGAGGCGGCCCTCGACACCCACCCGAACGTGACCATGGACGACGGCTGCGACCTGGTGACCCTGCTCCACACCAGGCGTCGCGAGCAGCTCCCCGAGGTCCGGGTCGGCACCGAGGAGACCACCACCGGCGTGATCCGCCTGCGGCAGATGGAGCGCGAGGGCGCGCTCGCCTACCCGATCATCGCCGTCAACGACACCCCGACCAAGCACCTGTTCGACAACCGCTACGGCACCGGCCAGTCGACCATCGACGGGATCCTGCGCGCGACCAACCTGCTGCTCGCGGGCACCACCTTCGTGGTCGCCGGCTACGGCTACTGCGGTCGCGGGCTGGCGATGCGCGCGCGTGGCATGGGGGCCAAGGTCGTCGTCACCGAGGTGGACCCGGTGCGCGCGCTCGAGGCCGCCATGGAGGGCTACCGCGTCGCCCCGATGCAGGAGGTCGTGCGCGAGGCGGACGTGATCGTGACCGTCACCGGTGACCGCGACATCCTGCGCCGCGAGCACTTCCAGGCCATGAAGGACGGCGTGATCATGGCCAACTCCGGGCACTTCGACGTCGAGATCGACAAGGTCGCGCTCAGGGAGCTGGCCACCTCCGTCACCCGCGTGCGCGAGAACGTCGAGGAGTTCCTGCTCCCCGACGGCCGTCGCCTCCACCTGGTCGCCGAGGGCCGGCTCGTCAACCTCGGCGCCGCCGAGGGGCACCCGGCCGCCGTCATGGACATGTCCTTCGCCGACCAGGCGCTCTCGCTGGAATGGCTGTCGCGCCAGGACAAGCTCGACGTCCGGGTCCACGACGTCCCCGCCGAGATCGACGCCGAGGTCGCCAAGGTCAAGCTCGCCACCATGGCCGTGGAGATCGACAGCCTCACACCCGCCCAGGAGCGCTACCTCCACTCCTGGACCGAAGGCACCTGATCCACCCGCATCCGGAGCCGGCCGCCGGGGAGCCCGTTGCTCCCTGGCCGTCGGCGGCCCGGGTGATGGTCCGCGGCCTCAGTCGTCCAGGATCGTGCTGAGGGCGGCGGGATCGGTGTCGGGTCGCGGCGGTGGCCGCGTGCCTTCCGGCTCGGTCCCGAGGTAGACCCACGCCATGACCGACTCCTCGTCGGACAGGCCGAGGTGGTCGCGCACCTCGGGGGCCTTGCCGTACCAGCCGGTCCGCCACATGCAGCCGTAGCCCAGCGCATGTGCGGCCAGGCAGAGGTTCTCGGCCGCCGCCGCGGTCGAGGCCACCTGCTCCCAGCGGGGCACCTTCGGGCTCGGCCTGGGGCTGGAGACCACCGCCACGATCAGCGGCGCCCGCAACGGCTTGCCCCGCGTCATGATGCACTCGATCGCGTCCATGGCGCGATCCTACCGGCGCCCCCACCCCGCCGCGCCGCCCTCACCCAGGCGGCGCAAACCCCTCGCCACCCCCACGCCCCCCACCAGCCGGAACCTCCGACACTCCCTCCCCATCTCGTCTCATCCCACCGCCCCAGCCGGCTTCGGTTCTCATGGGGTCACGCCTCCAGCCGGTTTCGGGCGCGTCGCGCCGTGCAGCGGGACCCGCGGACGGGCTCGTCGGCGCGCCCTCGCGGCTCCACCGTGACGGCGGCGCCGCGCTGGGGGCGTGCGGCTCCTGGGGCACCGCGCCCCAGGCGGATGCAGGCGCGGCCGCGCGGGACGCGAGCTCGGAGCCGGCTGGGCGCTGCCGACGCTGGTAGGCGGCGGCGACGCAGCGCAGGTACAGCTCGGGAGGCACGCCGGCGGGTGGCGGAGGGCGCAGGCGTTCCGCCAGGGGACTGGCAAGCTGCAGCGCCAGGCTCGCCCGCGGTTGCGGTGCCAGGCTCGGCGTGCGCAGCAGGAACGTGCGGACGGCCTGGTACTGCTCGATGGTGAGCCCGCTCACGTCCAGCGTCGCCGCGAACGGCTCCAGCCCAGCGGGAACGTCGAAACTGACCGGTGCTGGGGCCGGCAAGCCGCTGCGCTCCCGCAGGACCAGCGTGCCGGCCAGCAGGTCGCCGAGCCGCTGATTGTCCCTGGTGAGCAGGATGAGCAGGATGGCGAAGAAGCCGGAGCCGATGCCGAAGTCCACCAGCCCGAGCAGCGTCCTGATGGCCGCGTGCCGGAACCGGACCGGCCCTCCCTCCTTGGTCACGACCCGCAGGCCGAGCGCGGCCTTGCCAACGGTCCGCCCTCTCCAGAGCGTCTCGCTGACCGTGAAATAGCCGAAGTACCAGCCGGGAATCAGGATGACCAGGATCGAAGCCACCAGCCAGTCAGGCAGCGTGGCGTCGGTCAGCGCCAGCGGGAGGATCCCCAGGAACGAGACCACCGTCACGATGGCCGCGTCGATTACGAACGCCAGGATGCGCGACCCGACGTTGGCGGTGGTGAACTCCAGCGCCACCGCTTCGGGAGTGACCATGCGAGGCTGTTCGAGCTGCGCCATGGCGACGGCCTTTCGGCATTCGAGGGAGCTGCCAGATGCCCTCCAGCCTAATCCGTGTCCGGCGCGCGACGGCGAGACCTAGAATCCAGGCGTGGACATCGACCAGTACATCGCGAGCAACGCGCCCGTCTGGGACCGCCTCGGCCAGCTCACCATACGGGCACAGCGCGGTGCCGGGCGCCTGAACGCCGCGGAGCTGGAAGAGCTCGTCCAGCTCTACCAGCGGGTCGCCACCCACCTGTCGTACGCCCGCACCTACTACCGCGATCCCGCGCTGACCGCCAAGCTCAGCGGGCTCGTGGCCAGGTCGGGAGCGGTCGTCTATGGGGCCAGGCCGCGGACGCTGCGGGCGGTCGGCCGCTTCTTCGCCATGACCTTCCCGGCGGCGCTCTGGCACATCCGCTGGTTCGTGGTGGTGGCCGCGCTGGTCAGCGTCCTACCCGCGGTCGGCTTCGGGATCTGGCTGGCGAATTCGCCGGCTGCGGTCGAGGCGACCGCTCCGGCCGCCGTCCGGGAGGCGTACGTCAACCACGACTTCGAGGCCTACTACTCGTCCGCGCCGGCCAGCGAGTTCGCGGCGTCGGTGTTCTCCAACAACGTCCAGGTCGCCTTCGTGGCGTTCGCGATCGGGATCCTTCTGTGCGTGGGCACGCTGTACGTGCTGATCGTCAACGGGGCCAATCTGGGCGTCGCGCTGGGGCTGTTCGCCGCCGTCGGGCAGCAGCCCAAATTCTGGGGGCTGATCCTGCCACACGGCATGCTCGAATTGACCAGCGTGTTCATCGCCGGAGCGGCCGGGCTGCGCCTGGGCTGGACGCTGATCGACCCCGGCGACCGCCCGCGCCTTTCGGCCCTGGCGGAGGAGGGCCGGCGCGCCGTCGTGATCGTCATCGGGCTCATCCTCACCTTCGCTGCCGCCGGCACCATCGAGGGGTTCGTCACCGGCAGGCCCTGGCCCACCGCGGCGCGAGTCGGCATCGGCGCCCTCGCAGAGATCGCCTTCCTCGCCTATGCCATCGCCCTCGGCCGCCGGGCCGCCGCCCACGGCTTCACCGGAGCCCTCGGCGAGGAGGACGAGGGCGGCTGGCTCGCCCCCGAACGCGACCACGCCCCCCGCATCACCGCCTCCCGGCGGCGTGGCCTCACAGTCGACCGGTTGCCTTGACCTTCAGGTAGGCGTCGGCGAGGTCGGGTGCCAGCCGGCCGGGCGGCGCGTCCACCACCACGGCGCCGAGGCCGCGCAGGCGCGCGACGGTGCGCCGGCGGTCGGCGAGCGCGGCGGTTGCGGCCGCCTTGCGGTAGGCGGCGCCCGGCTCGAGCGGGCTGGAGGTCGCCCACTGACTGACCTGCGGATCGGTGACGCTGGCCACCACCATCAGATGGTCCCGCGCGATCAGCGGCAGGGCCGGGACCAGGCTCTGCGTCACGGCCTGCTCCGCGAGCTCGGTAAGGACCACGAGCATGGTGCGCCGCCGGAAGCGGGACAGGGTGGCGGCGAACGCTCCCCGGTAATCGCTCTCGACCAGCTTGGGCTCCAACGAGTACATCGCCTCGGTCACCCTGGAGAGCTGGTCGCGGGCATGGCCGGCCCCGACCATCGCACGGACCTCGGAGTCGAAGGCGACCATGCCGGCGCGGTCGCCGAGCCGCGTGGCCACGGCGGTGAGCATCATCACCGCGTCCATGGCGTGCTCGAGCCGGGGCACCCCGGCGACCAGTCCGGCCATGGTGCGGCCGGCGTCCAGCAGCAGCAGGACGGTCTGGTTTCGCTCCGCCCGGTAGGTGCGGACGATCGGCTTGTTCGCGCGTGCGGTCGCTGCCCAGTCCATGCGGCGGAACTCGTCGTCAACGCCGTACTCGCGCAGCGAGTCGAACTCGGTCCCGCCGCCAAGGCCCTGCGCCGAGCGAAGGCCGACCTCCAGGATCCTGGCCTTGTTGATGCGCAGCTCCGCCTCGTCCCTGGAGTGGAACGGCGGGTACACGCGCAGCACGCCTTCGAGCCGTTGGCGGCCCTGGCGCGCGACCAGGCCGAGCGGCCCGTCGACCCGCACCACCATCTCGCCCGGGGTGAAGCGTCCCCGACGCTCCGGGCGGATGGTGGTGGCGGCGCTCGCCCGCCCTCCGGGCGCCAGCACCACCCGGGCGCGCCGTGTCGCCGCCCTGAGGGACGGGGCCAGCTCGTCGGCCATCCGCACGCGTAGCGGCCGCCCGGTGCGTCGTGGCGCGTCGCGCCGGTGCGCCACCGTCCATGCGATCCGCGCCTGGGTGCCGAGCGGGACGATGCCCGGCAGCTCCCGCTCGACCTCCAGCTCGGACGGGCGCGTCGCCAGCAGCCAGTCGACCAGGGCGGCCAGCAGCAGCGCGCCGTCGACCGCCAGCAGACCCCAGGGCGCCGGCACCGGCAGCAACAGCACCAGGCCGGAGGCAGCGGCGGCCGCGGCGGCGAGACGCCAGGTGAGGACCGGCATCTCAGCGGGGTACCGGCACCGAGGCCAGGACGCCGTCGAGCACGCCGTCGGCCGTCACACCCTCCAGCTCGACCTCGGGCCGCAGCTCGATCCGGTGCCGCAGCGTCGGCTTGGCGACCGCCTTGACCTCGTCAGGGGTGACGAACTGCTTGCCCGCCAGCCAGGCCCACGCCTTGGCGGCGTGGAGCAGCATGGCGGCGCCGCGGGGCGACACCCCCAGCCCGAGGGACGGGGATTCCCTGGTCGCGCGGACGATCGACACGATGTAGGCCTGCACGGGCGGCTCCACCGGGACGGCGGCGACCTCCTTGCGGGCGCTGGCCAGGTCGTCCCTGCCGGCGACCGCGCTGACGCCGAGCGTCGCGAGGTCGTGCGGGTCCATGCCCGCCTCGTGGCGAGCCAGCACCGACTGCTCCTGCTCGGCGGTCGGATAGGCGAGCACCAACTTGAACAGGAAGCGGTCGAGTTGGGCCTCGGGCAACGGGTAGGTGCCCTCGTACTCGATCGGGTTCTGGGTGGCGACGACCAGGAAGGGGTCGGGCAGCTCGATGCCCTGCCCCTCGACCGTCACCTGCCGCTCCTCCATGGCCTCCAGGAGCGCGGCCTGGGTCTTCGGCGGTGTTCGGTTGATCTCGTCGGCCAGCAGCAGGTTGGTGAACACCGGTCCCTCCCGGAACCGGAAGGAGCCGTCGCGCTGCTGGAAGATCATCTGGCCGAGGATATCGGAGGGCATCAGGTCGGGAGTGAACTGGACCCGCTTGAAGCTCAAGTCGAGGGTGCGAGCCAGCGTCTTGACCAGCAGCGTCTTCGCGACACCCGGCACGCCCTCGAGCAGGACGTGACCACGCACCAGCAGGGCGGCCACCAGGCCGGAGACCGCCCCGTCCTGACCGACGACCGCCTTGGCGATCTCCTGGCGGACGCGCAACACCGCCGTCCGCGGGCCGGCCTGGCCGGATCCGCTCTGCGGCGGGGGCGATCCTCCGTTGCTACCTGGCTCCGTGGGCACTGGAGACCTCCGTACGGATGGTGTCGATGGCCTGGCCGAGCGCGACCAGCGCGGCGTCGTCTCGTGGGGTGGGCGGTTGGAGGGCGGCCAGCACGCGTTCACGGTCGATCCCGGTTCGGACGGCGACCGTCTCGGCCACCTGCTCCGGCGGCGTGCCGGCCGGCAGCCCGAGCCGCTCGGTCAGCGTACGGCGCAGGTCGCCGGCGAGCAGGGCCGCCGCCTGTCCACGGTGGCGAGCCCGGCGCAGCAGGTTGCCAACGGCCACCACCAGCTCGGACCCCGGGATGCGGACGACCGTCGGCTCGGTCACCGGGCGGCCCAGCCGGCGGCTGCGCCACACGGCCAGCAGGAGGAAGGCCACGACGAGCTGCACGAGCGTGAGCTTGACCCGCGGCGCGATCAGGTCGCTGAGGCCCTTGGAACCGCCTCCAGGGGGTGGCGGCCGCAGGACCACGACCTCGGGGCCGGGCGCCGGCGACAGCAGGTCCACGATCAGCACGGCGTTGTCCGTCCTGTTGATCCGCTGGTTGACCAGGGCGCTGGCGCCCCCGAGCCGCACCACCGTGCCGCTGCCGGTTGGCTGGACCACCAGCCAGGCGCCGTGGCCTCGAGGAAAGCAGCCCTGCGCACCCGCGGGCACCCTGAAGACGATGCCGCCTGGCGCGGACACCCTGCGCACGTCCCGCACGGCCGGCAGCGCGCATGTCGGCTCCAGTTCAGCGTCGAGCAGGCCGATGCGGGTGTCGCCGATGGGCTCGACCCGGGTCACCCGCGAGCTCGGGTCGGCGACCACCAGGGTGCCACCCCGCCGCACCCAGTCGAGCAGGCGCGCCCTCCGCTGCTCGCTGAGGTTGTCGGCCAGCAGCAGCGCGGTCCCTCCATCCGACGGTAGCTCGCTGGAGACCGAGACCTTGGCGCCCAGCGCCCGGAGCGTCTCGACCAGCGCTTTGGTGCCGTTCGGCCCTGGTGAGCTGGGATCGAGCGGCAGCCCCTGATCGGCCCGGCGGGAGCCGACCACGGCCGCAAGCAGGATGCCGCCGACGATCAGGACCCAGACCAGCAGCCGGCGGGCGTTCATGCCGGCACCCGTGCCAGAACGCGACCGGCGAGGTCCCGGAACCTGGTCGCCTCGCCCTCACCGGTCGGTCGGCGGCCGTACCACGCCCGGTCGAACACCTCGGTCGCGCCGGCGAACGCCTCGGAGGCATTGGGCAGGTTGCGGCTCACCTCGCCCCGGTACTCGCCTGACGTGCGCCCCGGGACCTCCTCGACCACGCCGCGGCTAGCCAGGTCCGCGACCAGCGCCCGGTAGCGGCAGCGCACCGCCTGGCGCCACTCGCGGGCCGCCTCGTGCGCCTCGGCCTCGGCGCGCCATTCGGCGGCGCTGCGCTGCGGTATGGACACGATCGCGGCGGCCACCTCGGGACTCCTGCTCATCGTTCGGACGAACCGCGCCGCGAGCACGCCAAGGACCGCCAGGATCACCAGGAAGACCACCAATCCGATAATCGATCCCGCCGTGCTCGCGGTCAGCTCGGCGAGCAGCTCGCCGAGACGCGCGACGATCCAGGTCCAGATCCTGTCGAGCAGCGGCTGCGCCGCCGGCCGGAACTCCCGCCGCGCCAGCACCTCGTTCACCGCCCGGTGGATCTCTCCGGGGTCGCGCGATGGCACCGGAAGGTCGGCCAGGAACCCCGGCGCGACCGCCGCCGCCAGCCGTCGCCCGGCCAGCCCCGCGCCCCGGCCCAGCGAGGGCTCAGCGGGCTGATGCGTCGCCATCGGCGAGCCCCCTGGCGATCATCTGGAGGTCGAAGCCTTCATGGCGGATACGAGCGTCGAAATAGACGAGCGTGGCCACGATCGACACGAAGGGTGAGGCGAGCAGCGCCGGCACGATCGAGCCGACCGCCAGGAGGATGAAGCCCCACCGAAATCCCACCAGCTCCGCCCCGAGCGTGAACGGTGTGCTCAGGACGCCTTTCAGGAAGGCTGCGAGCAGCCCGCTCACGACCGCGATGCCGAGCACGGGCCAGAAGCGTGGCCGCACCAGGGCGAGCGACCGGCGCATGCTCTTGAGCGGCCCGAGCCACTCGATCACGACCGCCGGCGTCGTGCAGATCAGGAACGTCATCGCGACCAGCGCCGGCAGCAGGCACAGTACGAGTCCGACGGCTTCGATCACGTGGACGAAGATCGCCGCGCCCAGCAGCGCCCAGACGCGACGTCCCGTGGTCCGGATGGCGTCGCCTGCGGAGAGCTGCCGGCCCAGGTAGCTCGCGGCCACCACCTGGGTGATCGCGCCACCGACGAACGGGGTGATCAGCAGGCCGAGCAGCGCGGTGCCGATCGTCCCGCCCAGCTCGACCCCGGAGAGCCCGCCACCGAAGTCCTGTTCGGCCAGCGACGGGTCCTGGAAGACCCGGAGCAGGCTCTGCCCGCCGAACAGATCGCGACTGAGGAATGCGCTGATCAGCTCCAGCGGGACGAAAAAGACGGCCGTGACCAGCACGATCGTCGCGAGGTTCGCCCTGAGCAGCCGGAAGGCGCCGTCGAGCACGTCGCTGAACGACATCGGGTGCAGCGGGAGCGGTCCCGTCCGCGCGCTGCCGGCCTTGGGCAGCAGCACCGGCGGCTCGTAGCCAGGAGTGCCCCAGCCAGCGGCGCCGCCCCATGCGGGCTGTGGAGGCGGGCCCCACCCCGCCGGCTGCTCCCCGCCGCCGGACCACGACGACGGCTGGCCAGGCGACGGCGGGCCCGACCCACGCCCCGGCGGCTCACCCGAGCCCGACCACGGCGACGGCGGACCCCAGCCCGGCGACGGCGGGGCCGGCCCGGGCGATGGGGGACCCGGGGCCGGCGGCGCCACAGTCCCAGCTGGCTCGGGGCCGGTGGGCGCTCCGGGTGCGACCCAGCCCGAATCCTCCTCGCTGGTGGCCCCGGGCAAGGCCGCGTCGCGGTCGCCAGCGTTCGGCGAGCCCGCCGCTTCTGCCCCCTCATCCGGCCCCTGAGGAGGTGGTGTACTGCCCACCAGGTTCATCTCCGATCTCGACCGTCGACCCGGGCGCTTGCAATCCGCGCCTCGACCTGCTTCGACTACCGTTGAGTTGTTGCTGCGGCCTGCTGTCGTGCCCGTCTTCGCGCGCATTTTCGTGGGGGCGCCGGAGCCGGTCAATGACCGGTCACGGCTCTGTGGATAACGGGGGGACTCCCCTCCGTCCCAAGGTCATGGCATCCTTGGCCGGTTGCCGGTGGGAGGAGGCGAGACGCTTGCGAGGCAGGGTCCTGGTCGTCGACGACGACCCGTCCCTAGGGGAGATGCTCGGCATCGTCCTCAGACAGGAGGGCTTCGAGCCCGTATTCGTGCGCTCGGGGGATCAGGCGATCGCCGCGTTCCACCAAGCCAAGCCGGATCTGGTGCTGCTCGACCTGATGCTGCCCGGCAAGGATGGCCTGGAGATCTGCCGCGAGCTGCGCATGGAGTCCGGCGTGCCGATCGTGATGCTGACCGCCAAGACCGACACGGTCGACATCGTGCTCGGCCTCGAATCGGGCGCCGACGATTACATCACCAAGCCGTTCTCCGCCAAGGAGCTGGTGGCGCGGATCCGGGCGAGGCTGCGGCGGCGGGACACGGAGGGTGCCGAGACGCTGCGGTTCCATGACATCGAGATGGACGTGATGGCCCACCAGGTCACCAAGGGCGGCAAGTCCATCAACCTGACGCCACTCGAGTTCGAGCTGCTGGCCACCCTGGCGCGCCGTCCGCGCCAGGTCTTCACTCGCGAGGTCCTGCTCGAGCAGGTGTGGGGGTATCGCTACGCTGGCGACACTCGCCTGGTCAACGTGCACGTGCAGCGGCTTCGCGCGAAGATCGAGGACGACCCGGAGAACCCGCGGGTCGTGCAGACGGTCCGCGGCGTCGGTTACCGCATCGGGCCGGAGACGGGTGCCGAGGATCCCGGCATCGCCCCCGAGGTCGGGACGTAGATCTCCCGAAGAGGAAGTGCCGTGCGCTGGTTCCGTCCGCCCCGCCTCGACCTGCGAGCCAGAGTCGTGCTCTTCGCGTCGGCGGTCGCGGTCTGCGCGCTCCTCCTGCTCGGGCTCTCGCTGCGCGCGTTGCTGGCCAACTCGCTGTATGACCAGCGCAGCGGCGAGGCCGTCCAGGAGGTGCAGCGGCTCACCAGCCAGGCGCCCGCCGCGCTCGCCAACACCGTCGGCCTCCCGGAGCGCGAGGCGCAGATGGCGCTCGTGCAGGAGCTGACCAGCGCGCAGGGTGGCGGGCCGCCCGGCTTCAAGGCGGTGATCGTCCGCAGCGCCGAGTTGTCGAGCGAGTCGGACGACCGCTTCAAGATCGAGCAAGTGCCGTCCGCCCTGGTCAACCGGGTGTTCCTCAGGTCGGAGATCGCCTTCGTCTACGTCGACTCGCCGATCGGGCCGGGTCGCATGCTGGTCGTGGGAGCGCCGATTCGATCCGACCAGGGCGATTACGAGTCGTACTTTTTCTATCCCCTGACATTCCAGGAGGAGACGCTCAACCGGCTCACCAACTTCCTGGTGATCGTGAGCGTGGGACTGCTCGCCGCGGTGATCGTGATGGCGGCGATCCTCATCGGCCGGGTGCTCCGGCCGGTCCAGCGAGCCAGGGACGTCGCCGAGGAGATCGCCGCCGGCAACCTCGAAGCCCGCATCCCGCAGATCACCACCCACGACGACTTCGGCCGGCTGGCCGAGTCCTTCAACCGCATGACCGACGCCCTCGCCCAGAAGATCGGCGAGCTGGAGAACGTCTCCAACCTGCAGGCCCGTTTCGTGTCGGACGTGAGCCACGAGCTGCGGACGCCACTTGCGACCGTGCGGATGGCCGCCGACTACATCCACGCCGCCCGCGCCAACCTCCCGCCCGACGCGCAACGAGCCGCCGTGCTGCTCGAACGCGAGCTGGAGCGGTTCGAGAACCTGCTCGAGGACCTGCTCGAGATCAGCCGCTTCGATGCCGGTGTGGTCCGACTGGAGCCGGTCGAGGTCGATCTCGGCCGTCTGCTGGACGAGGTGATCGATGCGCTCGACCCGATCGCCCACGGCCGCAAGGTGAGCGTGAGCCTGGTGGTCGACACCAGAGAGGGCGCGCCGCTGGTCGCCGCCGACCCCCGCCGCCTGGACCGTGTCTTCTCCAACCTGGTCAAGAACGGGATCGAGCACACCACCGAGGGCGCCGTGCGGGTGAACGCCGCCCGCCGCGACGACGAGGTCGTGATCAAGGTCGAGGACGAGGGCGAGGGCATTCCCGCCGAGGACCTCCACCATATCTTCGAGCGCTTCTACCGGGCCGACGCCCACCGCGCCAAGACCACCGGCGGGACCGGGCTCGGCCTGGCGATCGCGCTCGAGAACGTCCACCTGCACGGCGGCTCGATCACTGTGACCAGCGAGGTCGGGGAGGGGTCGGTGTTCACGGTGGTGCTCCCGGCCGCCAAGCCGCAGACCGAGCCGTTTCCGGATGAGGACGCCGCGGCCGAGCCGAAGCCGGAGGCGGCGGCGAGCACCGACGGTGGTAGCCAGAGCGAGGCGGAGGTCGTGCTGGGTGGCTGACCGTCGCCCCGTTGGCGTGCTCCTGACCCTCATCGCGACCCTGTCGCTGGCGGCGTGCACCACCGGCGTGCCGCCGAGCAACAAGGTGGTGGTGGTCAGCCCCGTGCCTCCGGCGCAGCCGCCGAGGGAGTCTTCCGGCCCGGGGAGCGGCCCTCGGCCCGGCCTGAGCGAGGCCCAGGTGGCGCAGGGCTTCATGCGCGCGATGGCCACGGGCGACCCCGACCGCGCGTTGCCTTGGATCGTGCCCGACAAGTCGGCGCACGCGCAGGTGGAGGGGTGGAAGAGCGGTCGAGCCGTCAGCGTCTATCACGGCGAGTTCCAGCCGCAGGCTGCCATCGACGACCGTGGCCAGAAGGTCGTCGGCGTCCGGCTCCAGCTCGTGGGAACGCTCGACGACCGCCGCTGGGTGCCCGACTCGCGGCAGGTCAACATCCAGCTCCGCCTCCGACAGGTGGACGGGGAGTGGCGCGTCGCCAACCCGGAGAAGGCTCCCTGGATCGACGACACCAACTTCAAGCAGCTCTACGGGCCGGTCGACCTCTTCCTGGTCGCCCCCGACCGGCAGCACCTGGCGCCCGTGCAGCTCTTCCTGCCACGGCCGGCGGCCGGCACCCAGCAGGTCGTCGCGTTGCAACTGCGGGCGGAGGCCGCCATGCGGTCGCTCCTGGAGGAGCCCGAGGGACGGGTGAGCCGGACGTTCACCAGCGCCATCCCGGAGGGCACGCAACTGCGGCGGGTCGACTACACCGACAACGTGGTCACCGTCGATCTGTCCAGCCAGTTCGCCGCCCCGACGCTCGGACTGGGCGCGCTGCGCCTCGGCCAGGTGGTGTGGACGATCACCCGCCTGATCCCGACGGCCACGGTCAAGCTGACCGTCGACGGCCAGCCGGCGACCGCGCTCGGCCCGGATCGTTTCGACGCGGACAGGGCCTGGCGGCGGACCACACCGCCGCTCGGCGACCTGTTCACCGGTCTGTTGCCGCAACGGCCGGGCAGCCCCAGCCGGCTCGTGTTCGCGCGCAATGGCGAGCTCTACACCACCGAGCTCGTGCCCAGCGCACGGCCCACCCTGCTGCCCTACAACGCCACCGGGCAGAAGCTCGCGCCGACCTGGGCCTCGCACGGCAACCGGCTCGCGTTCCTGCTGCTCGGCGACGGCGGTGACCGCTCGCTGTGGATCGGCTCCGGCGACGGCGCCACCGTCAAACCTACCGGGGTGCGGGGCCAGCTCTCCCCGCCGTCGTGGCTGCCCGATGCCTCCAAGCTGCTGGTGATGCGGCAGACCGGCGATCAGGTCGAGCTGCTCGGCGTCACGCCCGGGACGCAGCGGGCGTCCAGGCTCACCTTGGCGCCGATGCCCGGCGGGCTGCGTCCGACCGTGCTGCGGGTGAGCCCGGACGGCGCGTTCGTGCTCGGGGTCGGCGCGGGCCGGCGGGCCAGCTTCGGTGACGGCGGCCTGCTCTTCCTCGGCCTGCTCAGCCCGAGTGGGGTGGTGGACTGGTTCCCGCGCCCGATCGCCCCCGGCCTCGGCGAGGTGTACAGCCCGGTGTGGGTCGACAGCTCGACGATCGCCTTCATCGGCAAGACCGGCAACAAGGACGACCTGGGCAAGCTGTGGATCATGGATCCGGACGGCTGGGACCCGACCCCGCTGCTGAACCTCGTCCCGACCAGCGAGAACGCCGTCGACATCGGAGACGAGCTCACGGTCGACCCGACCGGCAACCGCTTCATCTTCGTGGTCCAGTCCGAGGACGGCACCTCCCTGTGGATGATCGACCGCCTCGGCGCGAGCCTCCGCCAGCTCACGTCTCCCGGCAGCAACGGCTTCGACAACGAGCCGAGTTTCGCCACACGCTGAGGGCGTCCAGCCCAGCCCTCTCCGGGGGGTGTGGACAGCCGGATCAACTTGTCGCCGCGCTTGGCTAGGCTTCTGGTATGGCGATCCTCAATGTGCTGAGCGGCTTTCTCCGGCCACCCGACTGCCTCGCGTGCGGGGCTGCTGACGCTTGGCCGTGCTGCTCGGTCTGCCTGCCGCCCGAGCCGGCCGGGCCTGGGCCCTGGAGCCTGGCCGCCGAACCGACCGTGACCATGTGGGCGCTCGGCCTGTACGGCGACGCACTGCGAGCAGCGGTGCTGGCCGGCAAGTTGCGAGGTCAGGCGGCCGCTCTCGGAGCGCTCGGCAGGCGCCTCGGCTCGCTGCTGCTGGCCGCGGGGATCGGCGCCGACCTGGTGACCTGGATCGCCGCGCGTCCCGCCCGCGGACTGCCGCGCGACCACGCCAGGCAGGTCGCGGCCGGCGTCGCCGGCGCGCTGGACCTGCCCTTGGTCGACCTGCTCGTCCCGATGGCCGGCCGCGACCTCGGCCGCGCCCGGGCCGGCCTCGATCGCAGGGCCCGGGTCGGCCTCGATCGCAGGGCCCGGGTCGGGCCGGACTTGGGCGCCCGGGCCGACTGCGATCAGCGCGGCCCGGCCCCGGTGGATCGGGCAGGCGCGCGCCCGCCTCCCAGGGTCCGGCACCGGCTCGAAGGCGGCCGCGTTCTGGTGATCGACGACGTCGCCACCACAGGCCGGACCCTGGCCGGCGCGGTCTCGGCGCTGCGCCGCGCTGGCGCCCGCGATGTCGAGGTCGCCGTCCTCGGCGCCTCCAGCGCCGCCTTCGGCCCGCCCGCTGATCCGCGCTCCCCCGGCGCGCGGCCGGGCAGGCGAGAACCGCCCTGATAGCCGCTGCGACGGGGCCCTGCCGTCGCGCGGTTGAGTCACTTCATGCTAGCTTCGCTGGTCAGAGGGGGCCTACTCGGACTAGGGCGGTCGTATTGTCTGGTTGACCCATGTTTCGAGTGTGTAGAATCCCGCCATTGCGAACGGCGGCGGCCCGTTTTGGGGACGCGGACCGCAGGTCGAGGGATCGGCAATCCAGTCGCGGCCCGAAAATACGGGCTGGCGACCGAGGGGGGTGCGGGCTGGCGGTGCGTATTCCAACGCTTCCGACCAGTACCGACGGTCAGATGGGGAGCGGCCCATGCAGTTCACGGTGAAGGGCAAGAACGTCGACGTGCCCGAGAAGCTGCGTGCACACGCCGAGCACAAGCTCGCCAAGATCCAGCGGTTCGATGACCGGATCCTGGCCATGGACGTGGAGTTCTCCGAGGAGCGCAACCCGCGGGTGCCCCAGGCGCACACGGTCGAGGTGACCGTGACCACCAAGTCCCGGCTGGTCCGGGCCCACGCGAGCGCGGTCGACCCCGCAGCCGCCGTGGATCAGGTCATTGACCGGCTCGAGCGCCAGATCAAGAAGCTCAAGGGCCGCCGGGTCGACAGGACGCAGCACGCCGAGGGCGTCAAGGCCATGATTCCCCCGGCCCAACCTCCCGAGACAGACGAGACGGGCGAGCAGCTTTTCGCGAGATACAAGAGAATCGAGATGAAGCCTATGACCCCAGAGGAGGCTATCGAGCAGATGGAACTCCTTGGGCACGACTTCTTCTTGTTCTCGAACGCCGAGACGCAGTGGGCAAACGTCGTGTACCGTCGCCGTAACGGCGGTTATGGGCTCATCGAGCCCGAAGTGTGAAGGGGCGCTTGGAAATGCGCCAGGAAGTGAGAGGGGAGAGCGTGGCCGACGACCGGCAGTCACGACCGCGGGGCGCAGGAGACGCCATCCGCGTGCTGATCGTGGACGACCACGCATTGTTCCGTCGCGGGCTCGAGATGGTCCTCGAGCAGGAAGACGACGTCGAGGTCGTGGGCGAGGCCGGCGATGGCGCCGAGGCCATCGAGAAGGCCCAGGAGCTCATGCCCGATGTCGTCCTGATGGACGTTCGCATGCCTCGGAGGGGAGGCATCGAAGCGACACAGGCCATCAAGGACCTCATCCCCCATGCCAAGATCCTGATGCTGACCATCTCCGATGAGGAGGCGGACCTCTACGACGCCATCAAGGCGGGTGCGAACGGCTACCTGCTGAAGGAGATCTCCATCGAGGAGGTCGCCAACGCCATCCGCTCGGTCGCCAAGGGCCAGTCGCTGATCTCCCCATCGATGGCCTCCAAGCTGCTCGACGAGTTCGCCAGCATGGTCAAGCGGGCGGACGAGAAGCAGCAGCTCCCCACACCCAGGTTGACGGACCGTGAGATGGAGGTCCTCAAGCTGGTCGCCAAGGGCCACAACAACCGCGACATCGCCAAAGAGCTGTACATCTCCGAGAACACCGTGAAGAACCACATCCGCAACATCCTCGAGAAGCTGCACCTGCATTCGAGGATGGAGGCGGTCGTCTACGCGGTGCGTGAGAAGCTGCTCGAGATCAAATAGGCGTTGGCGTGGACCGTGTCCTCGCCGTCGATGTCGGTGGCACCAAGCTCGCGGCTGCCGTCGTGGACGCGGATGCCCGAATTCTCAGCCGAGCCCGGGTCCCGTCCCACCGCGGCACCGATTCGGAGGCGCTGTACGAAGCGCTGATCGCCTGTTGCGCTGCCGCGCTCAGGGGCGCGGACAGCCTGCCCGGCGAGCTCGATGGTATCGGCGTCTCCTGCGGGGGACCGATGATCTGGCCCGCCGGGGAGGTCTCGCCGCTCAACATGCCGGCATGGCGCGGGTTTCCGCTCCGTGAGCGCCTCCTCCGGGAGTTCGAGGTCGAGCCGGTCCGCATCCACAACGACGCCGTCGGCATCGCGGTGGGCGAGCACTGGAAGGGCGCTGGTGTCGGGACCGCCGATCTCCTCGGCATGACGGTGTCGACCGGCGTGGGCGGCGGGCTGATCCTCAATCGCCGGCTCTACCACGGGATCAGCGGGAATGCCGGCCATATCGGTCATGTCGTCGTCGAGCAGGACGGGCCCCGGTGCGCGTGCGGCGGTTACGGTTGCCTCGAAGCGGTCGCCGCGGGCCCCCACACCGTGCGGCGGGCCTTGGCGGAGGGCTGGCGGCCGGACGCGACCATGGAAGCCGACGGTGTCGGACTGGCAGCATCCGCCGCCGCCGGCAACAGCATCGCCATCCGCAATATCGAGCGAGCAGGTCGAGCTGTCGGCGTCGCCATCGCTTCCTGCGCGAACCTGTTGGACCTCGAGATGGTGGCGATCGGCGGTGGCTTCTCGCAGTCCGGCCCGCCGTTCTGGGACGCCCTCCACGAAGCCTTCGCGGTTCACGCCCGGATGGAGTTCGCCGCCGCGTGCCGGGTCGTCGCCGGCAAGCTCGGCGGCGACGCCCCGCTGCTGGGCGCGGCGGCCTTCATCCTCGACACCGACCGCTACGGCTGGGACATCTCGACACCACCGCGGCCCCTCTCCTCCCGTTAAGAGGACATCCGGTATGGGGGAGGTTGCTGGCCGATGAGAGTCTCGACCTACGCGTGGCGCCGGCTCGACCTGGAGGGCATCAGCTTTGTTCGCGTCGAGGAAGGCGATGATCTGGTCCGGGTGGCGGGCCACGAGATCTGCGTCGAGGGCGTCGAAGCTTGGTCGACCCGGTTCACCATCGAACTGAACGGCCGGTGGGAGCACAACTGGACCGCGGTCGAGGTCACCGCTGCCGCGGGAACCAGCGATCTACGGCTGGAGGGACTGCGGGACCGGGACTACGACGTCGTGGACATCGCCGGCAACCCGTTCACCAACGCCCTGGTCCTCCGATCCCACGACGTCCCCATCGGTGGCGAGATCCAGGTCAGGGCGGCCTTCGTGGAGACACCAGCGCTCACCGTGCGACCCCTGACCCAGCGGTACCGGCACCTCGCCGCGGACCGATGGGAGTACGCGGACGACGAGTACGGCGCCTTCGAGATCACCGTCGACCCCGACCGCGTCGCCGTCGACTACCAGCGCTTGGCCACGCGGCTCGGCTGAGCGGTGTCGGGGGTTCCCGTGGTCGGCAACTTCCGGGAGCGCGTGGTCGTCCCGGGTGGCGCTCCGGTTGACCGGGTGCGTATGGTGGCGGTGCGCCTTGAACTGCCGGCGTCGGCTCCGGCGAGCGCGCCTGTTTCAGGTGCCCGAGGCAGGCGCCCAGAGCGGCGGCAGGCTCGCTAAAATGAGAGGTCTTCACCCAATCTTTGCTCCAAATGACTGTGCAACCCGGCCGGGCGGGGACCTGCTCGGCCGGTTCTAAGGAGGCGCCCAACCCGTGGTTCTGTCCAAGCTCCTGAGCGTCGGCTCGGGGAGAGATCTCCGTCGCGCGCAGGCGATGGTGGCTCCCATCAACGCGCTGGAAGCCGAGATGGAGGCCCGCTCGGACGCCGAGCTGCGAGAGCTGAGCGATGTGTTCCGCCAGCGGCTGGAGGACGGCGAGGAGGATCTCGACGACCTGCTCCCCGAGGCGTTCGCTACGGTCCGGGAAGCGTCGCGCAGGATCCTCGGCAAACGGCACTTCGACGTCCAGCTGGTGGGTGGGGCCGCCCTGCACTGGGGGCAGATCGCCGAGATGCGCACCGGTGAGGGCAAGACGCTGGTGGCCACGCTTCCCGCCTATCTGAACGCCCTGACCGGTGAGGGCGTGCACATCATCACGGTTAACGACTACCTGGCCAAGCGCGACGCCGAGTGGATGGGAGCCATCTACCGGTTCCTCGGCCTGGACGTGGGCGTGATCCTGGCCTCGATGACGCCGTGGGAGCGGCGGCCCAACTACGCCGCCGACATCACCCACGGCACCAACAACGAGTTCGGCTTCGACTACCTGCGGGACAACATGGCGCTGGCCACCGACGAGCTGGTCCAGCGCGGCCACAACTTCGCCATCGTGGACGAGGTCGACTCGATCCTGGTGGACGAGGCGCGGACCCCGTTGATCATCTCCGGCCCGGCCGAGCAGGGCGCCCGCTGGTACCAGCAGTTCGCCCGGATCACTCCGAGGATGCGGCGTGACGTCCACTACGAGGTGGACGAGGGCAAGCACACCGTGGCGATCAACGAGGAGGGTGTGGCGACCGTCGAGCAGACGTTGGGCATCGAGAACCTCTACGACTCGCTGAACACGCCCCTGGTGCAGCACCTGCAGAACGCGGTCCGGGCGAAGGAGCTGTACAAGCGAGACCGGGACTACATCGTCCGCGACGGTGAGGTGCTCATCGTCGACGAGTTCACCGGTCGAGTGCTGGAGGGCAGGCGGTACTCCGAGGGGCTGCACCAGGCGATCGAGGCCAAGGAAGGCGTCCGGATCAAAGAGGAGAACCAGACCTACGCCACCATCACGCTGCAGAACTACTTCCGGCTGTACGACAAGCTGGCGGGGATGACGGGTACGGCCAAGACCGAAGAGGCGGAGTTCAACCACATCTACAAGCTCGGTGTGGTGGAGGTCCCGACGAACCGCCCGATGATCCGCGAGGATCATGCGGACGTCATCTACAAGACCGAGCAGGCGAAGTTCACGGCGCTGGTGGAGGAAGTCGCGGAGCGGCACGAGGCAGGCCAGCCGATCCTGATCGGGACCGTCTCGATCGAGAAGTCGGAGCGGGTGTCGCGCATGCTGGACCGACGCGGCATCAAGCACAGCGTGCTCAACGCCAAGCACCACGAGCGTGAGGCGCACATCATCGCGCAGGCTGGGCGGCTGGGCGCGGTGACGGTCGCGACCAACATGGCCGGGCGTGGTGTGGACATCATGCTTGGCGGCAACGTGGAGTACCTGGCGCAGGAGTCGCTGCGGGTCAACGGCATGGATCCGGACGAGACGGATCCCGAGGCGTGGAGCCAGGCGCTGCAGTCCGAGGTCGAGATCAAGACCGGGGAGGTCGCCGCCGAGCACGACAAGGTCGTGCAGCTCGGCGGGCTGTGCGTGCTCGGGACCGAGCGACACGAGTCCCGGCGGATCGACAACCAGCTCCGTGGTCGCTCCGGCCGGCAGGGTGACCCTGGCGCGTCCAGGTTCTTCCTGTCCCTCGAGGATGACCTCATGCGGATGTTCGCCACCAAGACGGTTGCCAGCCTGATGGACCGGTTGAGCCTGCCCGAGGACGTGCCGATCACGCACCGGCTGGTGACCCGCGCGATCGCCAACGCGCAGCGGCAGGTGGAGTCGCAGAACTTCGAGCGACGCAAGAACGTCCTCAAGTACGACGAGGTCATGAACCGCCAGCGCGAGGTCATCTACGACACGCGTCGCCGCATCCTGGAGGGCGAGGGCCTCGGCGACCAGACCCGCGTCTTCCTGACCGACGTGGTCTCCGACGTCTTCGCGCAGTACGCGCCTCTCGGTGTCTACCCGGAGGAGTGGGACCTCGACGGCCTGTTCACTACGTTGGGCACGATCTATCCCGTCGCGGTGAACAAGGACGAGATCGACCTGGGGACCGTCGACCACGCGGAGCTCGAGGCGCTGCTGCTGGAGGACGCCGAGCGCGCCTACAAGGAGCGGGAGGCCGAGCTGGGGCAGGAGCTGTTGGCCGAGCTCGAGCGTGCCGTGCTGCTCACGGTGCTGGACCGGCACTGGCGCGAGCACCTTTATGAGATGGACTACCTGCAGGAGGGCATCGGCCTTCGTGCCATCGGCCAGCGGGACCCGCTGGTCGAATACCAGCGCGAGGCCTTCGACATGTTCCAGGGTCTGCAGGAGACCATCAAGCGTGAGGCGGTGGCGTACGTGTTCAACGCCTCGGTCGAGGTCGCGGAGCAGGCGGACGAGCGGCGCCAGTCCGCCGCCGACAGCGGCGTCCGGCTCTCGTCCGCGTCGACCGAGGACGAGGCGCGTGCCGCTCAAGGCCAGACTCGCCGACAGAAGATCGGGCGCAACCAGCCGTGCTGGTGCGGCTCCGGCAAGAAGTTCAAGGCCTGCCACGGGGCCCCCGGCGCGCAGAACTAGACCCGCAGCCGACCTGGCGCCTGTGGCGACCCCACTCGACCTTTGGGTGGGCGCCGCGATCGGTTGGTGACGCACGTCAGTACCTCAATTCGGTGACGAGCCAGCGTCCGCTGCATGCGTCGAGTCGCATGGCCACCGGCCGGACTCTGGGTCCTCGCTGAACGACGGCGACGGTGTTCGCCAACCCCGGGACCAGCTCCTGGAAGTGCACACGGAGAAGGTCGCTGCTCCTGGGGAGCAGGCCGCCGTGCCGTTGCACCTGGTTCTCGAGCACGTCCCACAGCTCCGGTGAGAACACTCGCTCGAGCTGTGCCGCGCTCCGCCGTCCGGCCTCGACCTCGAACAGCGCAAGGGCGATCTCCTTGGCGACCTCCGCTGGCGAGGGGAGATGCTCTCTAGCCGCTCGTCTGGCCGCCGTCCGCTGTGCCTCGACCGCCTCCTGCGCCCGCCGCTGCCGTTCGCCCCCCACCGTCTGGCCGGGTCCCTCCGGTGCCGCCGCGCCAGGGGTGTTCCCCCCGGGCAGGCGGCTCTGCATATCCGGCGGCTCGACTCCATCTGAAGCCTCCGCCTCCGGCGGACGAGATTCCTCCGCAGTTGCCGGCGCGAACGATGCGACTCCCGAGCCTGTTGGCATGCCACACCTCACTTCGTAACTCTGTATAGCGTTCGTTTGCTTCGCTTTGCCTATGGTAGCGTCGATCCCATGACAGCTTGGGTTGTCCACAAGGGGGATGAGGGAGCGACGCCCGGATTGATGCACGAGAAGCGGGATGAGGGGACGGTGGCCACTGGGGGATTGGCCCGGTTGCGGCGTCGACGGCCGTGGGAACTAGTTGCCTGGCGGTGCCGGATCGCCTCGCTGCTCGGCGGCGGTTGCGAGACAGGTCATCAGCATCTCCGTGACCGTGTCGCGCGAGGCGTGTCGAGCAGTGGCCCTCGGAGGGAGGTACCGGGGGTCCCCAGCTCTCGCGAGCCCGAGTGCGGCGGCTCCGGTGAGCACGGTGGCGCTCCAACCGGCCTCTCGGGCCTGCACCGCAAAACGCCGAGCGACTCGACCCAACCCGGAGCCCGAGGACGATGCCAGCACAACTCCGGCGGTGAGCGCCCATTCGGTATCGGGCTCGGTGAGGGGGCCACGCGGCTTCCAGGCCCGGTGGCATCGCCACGCGCGGAACACTGTGGCTCCGCCCGGAGGTGGCCGGAGTGACGGGAGACCGCTATGCCCGGCGAGCGCCACCACCGCCTGTGCGGACACGCCAGCGCGTCCGATGCACGTCAGGACGACTCCAGCTCCGGATTGCCAGGCGACGACTCCGGCGTCGTGCGTACGCCTTCGGCGATACCCGAGCGCCAGGCCGCGTACGCTTGCCCCGCGTAGATGGGCCAGGACAACCTGCGGGGGCAACGGATCGAGCCCGGGCTCTGGGTTCGATGGAGCCAGGTGGAGGCGTGGGAGCGGTGGCCCGACGCCCGCGATCGAGTCGACCTCCCGCATGGCGGCGCCGAGCGCATGTACCAGAGGCTGGCACGGGCCGGCGGCACGGGCAAGCAGCAGGCCTTGTGGCGCGGGGGCGTCGCCGGATGACGCGAGGGGGCACTCGATGGTGAACGCGAGCTCGACCGCCCAACTCGGGATCAAGGCTCCGGCATCCGTGCGATACGCATGCCAGCCGGACCGCGGCCGCCTGTGCAGTGTCCACCGGGCCATGGGCTCCTGCCGCGACCGCCGTTCGATCGCCCGTGGCATCTGGATCGCGTGCTGAGAGATCGTCAGCGGCGCCAGCCCAGGCGGTCCGGGGACGGGCTCCTGGGGCAGGTCCGGCAAGGGTGCCGCCCTTCCGTCTTGCGCGGTCATGGCGCGCCCCCTGCGTCGACTTCCCGGACAAAGGGGGTGCCGGCGCCAGGGCGGAAGAAGACCCGCACCGGCAGGAGATACTCGACTCCAGGGGCCGCCGGCCTGGCGCGAACCAGCACCTGGGCGGTGGGCGTCTCGGGCGACCCCGCTGGTCGGATGGAGGTGATCCCGACGGGCCGCCAGCCGTCCGGGAATGGACGGACCGCTGGGGCGGCGCCCCCACCGAGCCTCACGAGCGCGGCCCGATCCCCGTTGAGCACGGCCGCCACCGCCAAGCCGGCGGCAACGGCCGTGGCGCGCGCCAGCGCCGTCGGCAGCGCGACCGGTCGGGCGGTGAGTCCCGGATCGATGGGTAGAGCCAGCGGCCGCGGGATGCCGCCAACGGCGATCCCCTTGGGCCCGCCGACCAGAGGCACGACGAAGGCGACGGTTCCGCCATCCTGCGCCGGGCCGTTGTGTATGCGGAGGAGATGAGCGAGCACAGTCACCTCCATACCGCCCTTCGTCGCCTGCACGCCGGCCGGCAGGACCAGGTCCGTGGACTGAGAAATGCCCCTGTCTGGGACGACGCCGTCATCCAGGTCGACACCCCTGGCCAGGTAGCGCTCGAGCCGGCCAGGTCGCTCGGCTCGCCGACCATCCACCGTGAGGTATTCGCGCAGGAATGTCGCTGCCGTGGCCATGCCGATCTGGCTCTCCGTCGAGTCCGGAGACCATGAGCTCTGAGGATCGGGCGATGACCGGACCGGCGCATTGCTCGATCCTGACCCTTCAGGGGCGGCCGGCGTCGGCAGGACGCCGTGCAATGCGGCGATGCCGATCAGCGCCCAGAGCACCACGCGGGCGACGATGCGGACCGGGCGACCCGGTGGCGGTAGTGGCGGCGACGGATCCGGGTCGGACGTTCGCAGCGTGTCGGGACTGCTGGTGAGAAGTGGCGCCGGCATGGCTCTCTTCCTCTTGATCGGCGATGCCTTCATTAGCTTTCGTTTGCCTTCGTTTACTTACCACCGGCGGATGTCAAGGTCAATTCGTCAAGGAGACTTGTGGACGACCGCCCAAGCAGATGGACAGGGTTCGGCGGCCGTCAGCCGATGGGCGTCGCCGTGAAGGGCCGAGGTCCTGGGATCGTCCGGCGATGCCCGGGACCGGCCGGTTTGTGCGGTACAGGCCTATGTGGCTAGGCTCCGCTCGATGAGCGAGCCCGAACCGTCACCAGCCATTCGCCGCCTCTTCGAAGAACTCGAAGCCGAGTTCGAGGCGAGCCTCCGTCGCGAAGCGGAACAGCAGACAGTGGCTGCCCTGCGCGCTCAGGCTGCCGAGACACTGCTCTGGGAGGCCTTGGCTCGGCGGGTTGGCAGCGAGGTTGCCGTACAGGCTGGCCCTCGGTGGTTCCGCGGCACGCTGGTCGCCAGCTACCCGGACTTCTTCGTCGTCAGGGACGGGGCGAGCCGCGCCCAGTACCTGGTTCGCCTGGGTCCGGCGGTCTCGGTGAGCCTCCCGGTCGAGCAGCAAGCCCTCCGCCTGCTCCCGTCTCCGCCCCGGTACCGCTTCATTCTTGCCCTACGCGAGCTTGCCCGTCGTCGGGAGCCAGTCCGACTGGAGCTCGCCGATGGCAACGAGACGGCGGGAACGATCGAGGTCGTCGGGAACGACCATCTCGAAATCGCCGAGCACCACCTGGGGGAGGCTCGTCGTCAGACTTCGCTCACCGGAAGGCGCCTCCTGGCCCTGGCAGCGGTCGCGGTCGTCACTCTTCTTCCGGACTCCCGGTGAGAGGATGCGCGATCGCCCATTGGCGTGTCTTCTCGTGCATTCGTTCGATGTAGTCCTCGAGCTGAAGGCGATCGACCCGCCAGACTCCCCGCCCTCCGAGCTTGATCGCCGGGAGCTCACCACTGCGCACCAAGGCGTAGACCTGTGCGATCCGCACGTTGAGGATCGTCGCGACGTCTTCGAGCGTGTAGAAGCGCGGCTCGACGCCCGGCGTTGGCATACGGCCTCCTGGAGTGGTCGGGCATGGGCACTGGCGGACGGCATGCCAGGGCCATGGACCGGTTGCAAGACTTGTCCACAGTAACAAAGATTCCGTTTGCCTTCAATAGCTTCTAGGAGCATCCTCTTGCCCTGGATTGGCTCTCAAGAGATGCGCTACGAGTGGATGGCGGTGAGTCGAATGTCCATATCTGCTGATTTGCTCAGCAACCGCCGTTCGCGGCATGTTTGCGCGACCCCTACTGCACACGAACGAGGGGGCGTTGTCGCTGAATAGCTCAAATCCTGCCCCGGTGGCCTCCGCCGCCACGCCAACGGCATCCCGGCTCGAGACCGCGAGCTGGATCAACCTGCGCTCCGTGCTCGGACTCGTGCTCGTCTTCGGCGCCGTGTTCGCGGGCACGGTCGTGCTCCAGCGGGCCCAGCACCTCGTCCCGATCTACGCGGCGACCCGTGACCTCCCCTCGGGCGTGCCGCTCTCGAATGACGATCTCGCGCTCGTCCAGGTCCGACTGCCGGTGCCCGAGCTTGGACGCTATCTCCGGCCCGACAACGGCACGTCCGTCACCGGCAAGATGCTCACCGCGCCGTTGCGACAGCACATGCTGGTTCCGGCGGATGGCCTGGTTGCCTCGCGCGAGCAAGCCGGCATGGTCGAGCTTGCCATCAACGTCGATCCCGGCGACATGCTGCAGGGACTGCGCCCGGGTGACCATGTGCAGATCCTGGGCGCCTACTCGGATGGGGTCCGCCAGGGAGCGGCTCAGGTTCTGGTCGATTCCGCCGAGGTCGTGCGGATCCTCGAGGAGTCCGGAGGCCTCGCCACCGGCCATCGCGAGAGCGGCGTTCAGGTTCGCCTGTCGGGCGAGCGCAGCGCATCGGTCGCCGCCGCCATCGCGGGCGGGCGCGTGTTCATCGTCAAGGCGCCTTCCCTTCCGAGCCGACCCGCCGTCCAGGGCGGCGCAGAGGACGATCAGGCGCCGATTGGGTCGAGCGAACCCGAACCGTCCGAGGGATCTCCATGAGACTTCGAATCGTGACGGCCGGGATCGGGGCCCCGTGGGAATCGGCGCTTGTCCAGGCGTGCCAGGACGGCAACGTGCGGGCCGTTGTCATCCAGCGCTGCTACGACGTCGGCGATCTGCTCGCAGTGGCCGCGGCGGGAAAGGCCGAGCTGGCATTGATCGCGGCGTCGATGCGCTGGCTCGATCGAGAGACCGTGGTGCGGCTCGCATCGGCGGGCCTCGCCATCGTGGGGGTGGTCTCGGCCGGCGACGAGGAGGCCGAACGGCGGATGCGGCAGCTCGGTATCAACCACGTCGCGCAGTCGACGGCACGGCCTGGAACGCTGATGGAGCTGGCGCGAGCGGCCCTGACCGGGCGGTCCCGTCAGCGGTCCGGCGAGGGTGCCGATGATGGCGTGAGCCGCGCGGACCATCCGGCCGGAACAGGGATCACGGGCGGGACGCCCTGGTCAGGCTCTCCATCCCGTTCCGGCGGCACGGACGGCTCAGCCGGCCAGGAGGCTGACGTTCGCCGGGACACTCCAGCTGTCGGCGCGGAGCCGGGCCAGCCGCCGGCGGTCGCGACCGAGCACGGTGACGTCGAACCAGCGGCGGACGCGGTCGAGCACCGGAACGCGTTGGTGGTCGTCTGGGGTCCCAAGGGCGCGCCCGGCCGCACCACAGTGGCGGTCAACCTCGCGTTCGAAGCGCTGCCGTTCACCGGCGAGACCCTGCTCGTGGACGCTGACACCTACGGCGGCTCGATCTCGCAGACCCTGGGCTTTCTCGACGAGCATCCTGGCCTTGCCTGGGCTGCCCGTCTCGCCAGTCGGGGCGAGCTCGACGCCCCGAAGCTCTGGCAGGCGACCCGTCGCGCGGGCGCGGCCGGTCCTCGTGTGCTTTCTGGACTGCCACGGGCGGACCTGTGGACAGAGGTACGACCAGGCACCTGGGAAGCCTTGCTCGAACTGTTCCGCCTGAGCTTCCAGCTCACCGTCATCGACGTGGGCTTCTGCCTCGAAGAGGACGAGGAGCTGCTGTACGACCACGTCCGCTTCCGTCGAAACGCCGTGACCCGGCTCACGCTGCAACGGGCCGATCAGGTGATCGCGGTGGCCCGGGCCGACCCGGTCGGGCTGCACGACTTCGTCCGCGGCTACCAGCAGCTCCGCGAGCTGGGCATTGACCCGAGTCGCGTTCGGGTCGTGGTGAACCAGGTCCGTGGAGGGCTGTTCGGCGGTGACGCTCCCACACAGATCAAGGCAGCGCTCAGGCGCTATCTCGGGCTCGAGCCGTCGATCTTCGTGCCCTATGACAGGGCGGCCGTGGACGCCGCGCTGATGGTGGGAAAGGCCCTGCGTGAAGTCCGGCATGGAAGCGCGGTGCAGCAGGCGATCGTGTCGCTTGCCGCATCAGTGATGGGCGCTCCACAGGCGGTCCCGCAGCGCCGCCGATTGCGTCGTCGCGGCGGTCGGCGCCGGGCGGTCGTGTGGAACGGCCGCCCGAGTGGACCGACCATGACCTCTCGGAATTTGGGGTGGTGAGCGGTCATGGCGAGCTCGGTGGCGCGCTGGGACGATGAGGCCCAGCCGCTCCAGCCGCTCCGGCCGCCGCCTGCCGCGGCGGGCGACCAGGGGCGGGGTGCCCACTGGCCCGGCGATCCCGCGGGTGCGGAGCGGATCATCGAGGACGAGGTCCGTGAGTTGGTCCGGCGGAGTGCAATCGATCCCGTCGGCGACACCGTCGCGGCCGTTCGCTCCCTGATCGACGACGTGGTCGCCGACTACGCGGAGCGGACCCTGACCGCCAGCATGCCGGCGCTCGTGGAGCCGGCGGCGGTGGCCAAAGCGGTCGCCGATCGCGTCATCGGGCTGGGTCCGTTGCAGGAGTACTTCGACGATCCCGAGGTCGAGGAGATCTGGATCAACCAGCCCGACAAGGTCTTCGTGGCCAGGGCCGGACGGCCGATCCTCACCGGCACGGTGCTGAGCGAGGAGCAGGTCCACGATCTCGTCGAGCTGATGCTGCGGGCCAGCGGGCGCCGAGTCGATCTGTCGACCCCGTTCGTGGATGCGTCGCTGTCCGACGGTTCACGGCTGCACGTGGTGATCCCCGACGTCACCCGCCGCCACTGGGCCGTCAACATCCGGAAGTTCGTGCTACGGGCCAGCTCCCTCGACGAGCTGGTCCGCCTCGGCACGATGACGCCGCAGTGCGCGCGGTTCTTGGAGGCCGCCGTTGTCGCGGGAGTGAATCTCGTCGCCGCCGGGGGTAGCCCAGGCGCATGAGTAATAGAAGACTGTGCGATGTCTCGCGCCGTGGTGGTCGATGCGTCTGCTGTGGTTGACGTGGGGTGCAGGGTCGCCGCTGCGGCCGCTTGCTGCTCGTTCAGGTCGTCTTCGTGGAGGGTGACCTGGATGGTGGCCCAGTTGGTGTGTCGGTCGTAGTCGACCTTGAGGTGGTAGGCCTGGAAGAGACGGCGCAGGGTCGCCTCGGGCAGCGCGGCGAGGGGCTCGCTGGCTGTGGGGAGTGCGTCGAGGAGTTCGAGCGTCTCGACGCGGGCTTGTCGGTTGTCGAGGGTGGACAGTTCACGGCGCCGTTGCTCGAGTTGGCGTTCGAGGTCGTAGAAGGTCTGCTGGATCTTGGCGAACAGCTTGCCGTGGTCGTCTTGCTGGGTGGCGAGGGTGGTGGCCAGGCGTTCTTGTTGGATGTTCAGGTCTTGGATGTCGCGTGTGAGGAGGCGGCGTTGGCGTTCCAGATCGCTGGTGTGGTCTTGGGTGACGGTTTGGAGTTGGGCGTCGAGGCGTTGGCGCCGGTCGGGGTGGAAGATCCGCTGGGCGAAGAAGTCGAGGATGCCGTCCAGGAGGTGGTCCTCGCGGACGTAGAGCGACTTGGGGTGGTCGGGGATGTGTTGGAGGACCCTGGTGGGGTCGGCTTCGACGGCGGGGCAGCGGTAGTAGGCGTGGCGGTTGACGGTGCGGCCGCACAGCCGCCAGCCGCAGTGTGCGCACCAGATGTGGGAGCGGAGCACGTAGGTGTGGGTGGTGCGGGGGTGGCGGTTGGGGGCGGTGCCGTCGCGGGAGCCTTCGTGGTCGGCGGCGATCTGTGCGGCGTGGGTGTACTGCTCGAGGGTGATGATGGCGGGATGGAGCGGCGTGGGGGACCAGATCCACTGGTCGGGTGGGCGGCGACGGTTGCCGGTGCTTTTTCCGTGGGCGCGGCGGTTCCAGACCATGTGCCCGGTGTATTTGGGGTTGGTGAGGAGGTCGCGCACGGCGGAGTCGGTCCAGTGGCCGAGCGCGGCGCCGGGGATGGTGGTGTCGGGCGGCGGGTACCGCTGGAGGTCGCGGTTGAGCCGCTTGGCGATGCTGCGGTAGCCGAGGCGCTCGTGGATGCGCCAGGAGAATATTTGCGCGACGACGGGCGCGCGGGTGGGGTCGAGGATCAGCCGGGCCTTGGTTTTGCCTTCGCGACGTTTGGCTGGGACGGGGTGCTCGATGCGGTCGGCGAGGTAGCCGTAGGGTGGGTGGCCGATGTTCCAGCCTTGGCGGGTGTGGACCTCTAGGCCCCTGCGGGATTCTTCTAGCAGTTCCAGCGCGTACCACTCGGCGACGCCCTGCTTCACGCGGCGGGTCAGGATTCTGGTGGAGTGCTTGCCGCCGCGGGGTTCGTCGGCGGCGATGAGGGTGACGCCGGCGCGCTGGAGTTCGTATTCGATTTTGGTGCCGAAGTAGGTGATGCGGGCCACGCGGCCGATGGATTCGCAGGCGACGGCGTCGAAGGTGCGGTCTTGGGTGGTGGCTTCGGTGAGCAGCTCGCGGATGCCGCCGTCGCGGCGTACGGGGATGTCGAACAGTTCGTGGGCGCGGCTGAGGCCGCGCTCGTCGAGTTCTTTGCGGCCGGACTCGATGTCGTAGAAGTGACAGGGTCGGGTCCTGCTGTTCCACGGTGGAGGTGCGGCCCAGGAACGCGACGCGGACGAAGGTTGTCCCCTGGCTTGCTTGGGCCGCCGGGTGGGGGCCAAGCGGCACCGAGGGGTCCGCTGCGGGGTGCTGGGTTGGCTGCTGCCGGCTGGGGTGGGCGGTTAGGGGGTCTGGGCGGGATGGTCGCGGAGCCATTGGAGTACCTCGCGAATGGCGGCGGCTTGGACGGCGTCTAATTGGGCGCCGTCGGTCCCGCCGATGTGGATGATCTTGAGGCTGAAGCCGGGCCGGGGACGCGTGGTCGCGGGGCGGCGGGGCCGGGATCGCGGCTGGGGGGCTGGCGTGGGTGCGCCGCTGTTGTGGGGCCGCTGCGGCTGCGGTGGCGGGGTGGCGGCCGGTGGTGCGGGTGGGTGCAGCGTGGTCGTGCGCGGACCGGATCGGCGGGCCGGTCGCGGGGATTGCCTGGCGGGCTGGCCGTTGCGGTCAGGGTGGTGTCCGCGTGCTTGCTGCCCGGCCGGCGCGGGCTGGGTAGTGTAGGGACGCCGGGTTGGCTCCATATGGCCAGTCAGGGTCGCGGGAGCGGTGCGCTGTGGCGGGGTCGACATGCCTGGCAGGTCCTCCCCTGATAGGGCGTCGCTTTTGCGACGCACAATTACTTTAGTTGTGCGGCGGAGGGGCCGCGCATTTCTATTTAGCAGATTATTTGCCCTGCTGTCAAATTGCTCGCCGCGTCCAGCGGACGCATGCGAGGGCTGGCTTTTTGTTGTGTGTCGGGGTTTCGCTGGCGTGGTCAGCTGGTGGTCGGGTCTCGACGCGGCCGGGGATGGGCCTCTCTATAGAAGAAACCCGACTTCCGGGGTCGTCTGGCGACAATCCCCAGCTCAGAGCGGGGTGTCGATCGGGGCTGGCTGCGCTGTCAGGATGTTGTCAGCCGGGCGGACCGACAGTGGGCCAGTCTGGCCCGTCATTGTCGTGATGTTGTCAACGAATTGTCGAATCGCTATCGGATTTCCATCAGCGCATTGTCGTGGCCGCCTGACAGAAATTTGACAGCGTGCAGTGGTTAGCGTCGCGGGACACCGCCCGGTTTTCGCGGAAAGGAGCCCGCGCATGGCCAACGATGCGCTGTTGCCGTTCGACACCCTGGAGATGGCATTTGAGTTGCTGGTAGCGGGGCCGGCACCGCTTTCGGTCGACGGCCGGCAGATCAGCGGGCTGCCTGAACGCCCGGTCCCGCTGGACGAGCTCCGCAGCCGGCTGCTGCACCCCTCGATCAGCTACCACACCCGCGACGTGGCCTTGGCGGTGCTGCTGCGCCGCGCCAAGCAGGACGGCGGGGCGTGGACAGTGGGGCTGGCCGGGGTGCTGCTGCCGGGGCTGCGCCGCGCAGCCACGCCCCTGACCAAGGCGCTGCCCGGCAAGACCGCCGACCTGGAGGCCGAGATGCTGGCCGCGCTGGTGGAGACGATCGCCACCCTGCCCGCGCGGGCGGACCGGATCGCCGCGCGGCTGGTCTGGCCGGCGGTCCGCGCCGCGCACCGGTTCGTCGCCCAAGAGCGGGCGTGGCGGGTGTGGGAGGAACCCCGCTCCAGCCTGCCAGCGCCCGCGCGACCGCTGGCGCATCCGGACCTGGTGTTGGAGGAGGCCGTCCGGGCGGGGGTGCTCTCGGCGCGGCAGGCGGAGCTGATCGGCGAGACCCGGATCGGCGGGGTGCCTTTGCGGGTGCTCGCGCGGCGCTGGGGGGTCTCGTACAAGGCGCTGTGCCGGCGCCGGGAGCGCTGCGAACCGGCCCTGATCGCATGGCTTGTGAGCAGGCGAATGTCGCCAAACCGGCCCTGAAGGCGGGTTTCCAGGTAGGAGGGCGCTCGCCAGGCACCGACACGTCGGCCGCCCGGGACGCGACCCCTCGCCACCGAGGTAGCGGCCGCGCACCCGCACCGCGAGCGTCCTCCGACCTTGTGCCCGATCAGCGACGCGAAGGAGCTGCTGTGCATCGCATCCCATCCCGCTGCCGGCTGCAATGTTGGCCGCTGGTCGTGGCCCTGGCCGGCCTGCTGTCGGGCGTCCTGGCCAGCCCGGCGCTGGCCGCCGACCCGACCATCCAGGGGGTGATCGACCGGCTGCGGCTGCTGCTGGTGGGGCTGCTGGTGGGCCTGGCCACGCTGGCGCTGACCGTCGGCGGGGTGCGCTACCTGGCCGCGGGTGGCGATCCTGGCGAGGTCCAGAAGGCCAAGACGATGTTCAAGGCCGCCGCCGTCGGCTACGCGGTCGCGGCGCTGGCCCCCTCCCTGGTCGGCATCCTCAGGTCCGTGGTGGGCGCATGAGCCCGCGCCGCCGCGCCCGTCCGTTTGGTGTCGCGGTCACCATGGTGCTGGGAGTCGGCGTGCTGCTGGTGATGACCTCGCCGGCCAGTGGCGCTCCACAGCTCCACCCGGCCGCCCGGCGGCAAGCCCCGCCGACGACGCTCCCGCCGGGCGGCGCTGCAATCACCACGATCGGCCCGACCGCCGGCGGCACGCCAGCCACTAGCACCACCCTCGGCGTGGTGCCCGCCCAGCCACCGGCCGACCCGGGCCTGTTCGACATCCCGGGCCTGTTCGACATCCCCGGCCGCGTCCGCAAGGCGATCGACGACTGGTTCCAGGGCGTGGTCGCCGCGGCGGTCAGCCCGGCGCTGGACCTGCTGGGCCGCACCCTGCTGGCCACCCCAGCGGTGGCGACTGGCCCACGCGCCCGCGAGCTGTGGCGGCTGTCGCTGGGCCTGGCCGACGGCGCCTACGTGCTGCTGGTCACCCTCGCCGGGGTGGTGCTGCTGGCCCATGAGAGCCTCCAGGTGCACTACACCGTCAAGGAGATGGCGCCGCGGCTGCTGGTCGGCCTGGTGGCCGCGAACCTGAGCTTCTGGCTTGCCGGCCAGGCGGTCGAGCTGGTCAACGCGGCCTCGGCGGCGCTGACCGGCCAGGGCGTGGACCCCGCCCACGTCACCGCCACCATCAAGACCCTGGCGCTGGCGCCGCTTGCACCGGCCAGCCCGTTCACCGCGCTGCTGGTGGGCGCGCTGGTGGTGCTGGCGCTGCCGAAGGCTTAGCGCGGTTCTGGTGGCGGGCGATGACGGCCTGCCTCGGCGTCCAGGTCGCCCAGGCGCTGGCGCTGACGATGGCCGCCAGGGTGTTCTTCGAGGCCGACCGCACCACCGTGCTGCCAGCGGGCGGCGGGCACCTGGTGGACGTGATGGTGGTCTGCTGCCTGTTCTGGCTGCTGATCCGCATCCCCTCCTGGGCGGCCCGCGCGGTTCTGGAGGGCGGGCGGCGCAGCACCCTGGTGCGGCTGGCCCGCTCGATGATCGTGCTCCGCACCGTGCGGGCGGTCGGCAGCGCGGTCCGGGCGGTGCTCCCATGACCAGGCCGGGGGCGAGGATTCCCGCGGACGTGGACCGGCCGGACCGGCTGCTTGGCGGGCTGACCGCCCGCCAGCTCGCCATCCTGGCCGCCACCACCCTGCTGGCCTGGGGCGTCGGGGCGCTGGCCCGCACCCTGGCGCCGCTGCCGGTGGCCGCCGCGCTGGCCTGGCCCTTCCTGGTGGTGGGGCTGGCGCTGGCGGTCGGCCGCCGGCACGGGCTTTCGCTGGACCGGTTGCTTGTGGCGGCCTGGCGGCAGCAGCGGGCGCCGCGCCGCATGGTCGTGGCGCCAGAGGGCGTGCAGGCCCCGCCCGCCTGGCTTGCGGGCGCCATCGACCCGGCGGAGCTGCCCGCGCCGCTCGCGCTGCCCATCCGCGGGTTGGATGGCGGCGTGCTCGACCTTGGCCCCGACGGCGCTGCGGTCATCTGCCGGGCGTCCGCGCTGACGTTCAGCCTGCGGACCGAGGCGGAGCAGGCCGCGCTGGTGGCTAGCTTCGCGCGGTTCCTGCACGCCATCGCCCCACCCATCCAGGTGCAGATGCTGGTCCGCGCGGTCCCGGTCGACCTGGCCGGCATGACCGCCGCGATCCAGCAGGCCGCTGGTGGGCTGCCGCATCCGGCGCTGGAGCGTGCGGCCCGCGAGCACGCCGGGTTCCTTGGCGAGCTGGCCGCCCGCCGGGACGTGCGCAGCCGCGAGATCCTGGTCGTCTTCCGCCAGCCCACCAGCGGCAGCGGCACGCCGCCTGGCGGCACCGCCGCCGCTCGGGAGGTGCTGGGCCGCGGAGCTGAGCAGGCCGCCGCGCTGCTGGCCGCCGCCGGCATCACCCTGCGCCGCCTCGACGCGGCGCAGACCGCCGCCGTGCTGGCGCGCGCGGCCAGTCCCGACCGGCTGCGCCCACCCAGCAGCACCGGGCTGGCGCGTGGGCTCGCCGGCCAGGAGCCGGCCTCACCCGGCCAGGTCATCACCGGATCTACCCGACGCACCGGAGCCGCCTCATGAGCATGCGTGCCCTGCTGCCCCCGCGCCGCCGCGGCCCTGGGCACAGCCCGGTCCCGGCCGGGCTGCCCGCCCCCGACGCCTTGGAGGTCGGCCCGCGGGTGCTGCGGGCCGGCGAGGTATGGTGCCGGACCCTGATCGTGGTCGGCTACCCCAGAGAGGTCGGCAACGGCTGGCTGGAGCCGCTGGTCACCCACCCCGGCGCGGCCGACGTCGCCCTGCACGTCGAGCCGGTCCCGCCGGCCGTGGCCGCGGCGAGGCTGCGCCGCCAGCTCGCGCGGCTTGAGTCCACCCGCCGCGTCGACGCCGACCATGAGCGGCTGGGCGACGCCGAGGTGGAGGCCGCCGCCGACGACGCCCACGAGCTTGCCCGAAGGCTTGCCCGCGGCGAGGGCCGGCTGTTCCGCGTGGGGCTGTACGTGACCGTGCGGGGCCGCGACCAGTCGGAGCTGGACCGCCAGACCCAAAGCGTCCAGGCGCTGCTCTCGTCGCTGCTGCTGGACGCCCACCCCGCCACCTTCCGCACCCTGCAGGGCTGGGTGAGCACCCTGCCGTTGGGCCTGGACAACCTGCGGGTGCGGCGCACCCTGGACACCGCCGCGCTGGCGGCCAGCTTCCCGTTCGCCGCCGCCGAGCTGACCGCCCCCGCCGCCACCTCGGGCTTGGGGGTGCTGTATGGGCGCAACCTGCGCAGCCACGGCCTGGTGGTGTGGGACCGGTTCGCCTGCGACAACTACAACGCCGTCATCCTGGCCAAGAGCGGCGCCGGCAAGAGCTACCTGGCCAAGCTGGAGGCGCTCCGGTCGCTGTACCGGGGCGTCGACGTGGCCGTCGTCGACCCCGACGGCGAATACCGCCGCCTTGCCGATGGGGTCGGCGGCGCCTACCTGGCGCTCGGCGCTGCTGGCGTGCGCCTTAACCCCCTCGACCTGCACCACCCTGGTGGCCACGATGACGATGATGGGCCGCGGGCGGGATCGGCGGACGCGCTGACCCGCCGGGCGCTGTTTGTCCACGCGCTGGTGGAGGTCATGGCCGGGCAGCCGCTGGCGCCCGAGCAGCGCGCCGCGCTGGACCGGGCGATCGTCGGCTGCTATCAGCGGGCCGGGATCACCGCCGACCCACGCACCCACCGCCGCCCCGCCCCGCTGCTGGGTGACCTCGCCGCCGAGCTCCACCACGACGCTGGGCGCGATGCGGCGGCGGGCACGCTGGCCGCGCAGCTCGCCCCCTACGTCAGCGGCTCCTGGCGGGGCCTGTTCGACGGCCCCACCACCACCAGGCCAAATGGGCATCTGGTCGTGTTCGGCATCGGCGACCTGCCCGAGGCGCTGGCCGGGGTCGGCACCATGCTGGCCCTGGACGCCATCTGGCAGCGCATCGCCGCCGCCCGGCGCCGCCGGCGGCAGCTGGTGGTGGTGGACGAGGCGTGGCTGCTGCTGCGAGATGCGGCGGGCGCCAGGTTCTTGTGGCGGCTGGCCAAGACCGCGCGCAAGCACTGGTGCGGGCTGACCGTGGTCACCCAGGACGTCGGCGATGTGCTGGCAAGCGAGCTGGGCCGCTCGGTCGTCGCCAACGCCGCCACCCAGGTGCTGCTGGGCCAGGCCCCTCAGGCGTTGGGCGCGCTGGCGCGGGCGTTTCGGCTGTCCGGGGGCGAGCAGGCGTTTTTGGCTGGCGCCCGGGCGGGGGAGGGCATCCTGGTCGCGGGTGGCACCGAGCGGGTTGCCTTCGGGGGGCTGGCCAGCCGCGCCGAGCACCTGCTGGCCACCTCGGACCCGGCCGAGCTTGCAGACCTGCACACCGGCCCTGGCGGGGCGGCGCCGTGAAGCGCGTCGCCATCCCCGTTGCGGCCCTGCTGGGGTTGCCGGTGGTGCTGCTGGCCGCCGCGGTCGGCGCGGTCGGCGGCGGCTCGAATTCTGCCATGCCAGCCGGCGCCCGTGGCGGCACCGGGCTGGTGGTGGCCGCCGTCCAGGCCGGCTTCACCGGCCGGGGGCTGCGGCTGGCGGTGGCGGTCGGGCTGGCCGAGTCGGGCGGCAACCCCACCGCCCGTGGTCCCAACCCGCCAACCCCCGGCTGCCCCGCAGGCTCGCTGGACCGGGGCGCCTGGCAGCTCAACAACTGCTACCACGCGGAGGTCACCGACGCCTGCGCCGACGACCTGGCCTGCGCGGCGCGCGAGACCTACCGGATCTCGGCGGCGGGCGGCGACTGGCACCAGTGGACCACCTACACCTCGGGCGCCTACCAAGCCCAGCTGGCGACCGCCGACCAGGCACTCGCCATCGTCGCCATCCCCACCGCGGACGGCGGCGTCCCGCCCGGCTACGGCACCCCTGGGCCGTGCGGGCTGTCGCCGGCCACCGACTACGCCAAGCACCTGGTCACCTGGTTGTTCGGCATCACCGACATCGGCGGCTGCGCCTATTCCGGGCACATCGAGAACAGCGACCACCACCCGGACGCCAATGGCCAGGCGCACGCCATCGACGTGATGGTCGGCGCCAACACCGCGCTGGGCTGGCGGGTCGCCGAATGGGCTGCGGCCAGCGCCGCCGCCCTGCGGGTCAAGTACGTGATCTTCGCCGGGCAGATCATCGACTTCCGCGAGGCCGCGCCGGCCTGGCATGCCTGCCGCGACCCGACCTCGAGCTGCGCGCTCCTCCATGGGGACCACGTTCACGTGTCGCTGCTCGCCTGAGCCCATGCACGCGCTGCCCGCACGCGCATTCCAAGCGCCGAGCCAGCCCCTCGTCGTCGAGCCCGCCATGCCGCTCGCCGACCAGACGCCACCACCGCCGGTCCGGACCGATATCAGGAGGTGCACCCTGCCCGCCCACCCCGACCCGCCCAGCCGGCCGCCCCAGCGGCGGGGCCGGCACCGCGTGCTCCGCCGCACCCGCCCGCTCGCGACCGGCCAGGCGCAGCCCATGACGTTCCTGTCGGCATTCGCGGGCATCGGCGGTTTCGAGCTGGCCCTGGAGCGCGTGGGCATGCGCTGCGCCGGCCAGATTGAGATCGACCCCGCCTGCCGCGCTGTGCTGGCCCGTCACTTCCCGGAGGTGGAGCGCCACGATGACATCCGGACCGCGCTCGACTGGTGGCTTGCTCGGCCCCGCCCACCGTTGGACCTGCTTACCGGCGGGTTCCCCTGCCAGGACCTGTCGACCGCCAACACCGCCGGCCGCAGCGGGCTGTCGGGCGGCCGGTCGGGGCTGTTCCACGAGCTTGCCCGCGTGGTTGGCGCGCTACGCCCGCGCTGGCTTCTGCTTGAGAACGTCACCGGGCTGCTCCACTGCCACAGCGGCGACGACTTCGCCGCGGTCCTGGACACCCTGGGCCAGCTCGGGTACGGCGTGGCGTGGACGGTGCTGGACGCTCAGCACCGCGGCCTCGCGCAGCAGCGACGCCGCGTCTTTGTTGCGGGCCGTCGTGGAGCCCCGTGTCCCTTCGAGGTACTGTTTGACGGCGAACAGGGCTCGCCAGGTGCTGCGGCGGGCCGCCCACCCCAGGACCCGGCCGCTGCCGCCCAGGCTGCACCAGACGCTGCTGCGGATCGCTCACGACGCGACTCAGGCCACACCGGCAACCCGCCGAGAGTCCACGACCCCGACTGGGCCAGCGACGCGGCGCTGATCGGCGACACCGCGCCGACAGCCGCGAGCGCGGGGCCGGTGTATGTGCTCCAGGCGGGCGGCTGGGCGCCGCTGTACTGGCGCGACGGTGGCCCCAGCTACACCCTCGACACCGCCGCCCGGCACCTGCTCGCCTACACCCCGCCCGGCCACGACCAGCTGGTGGTGCGCCGCTTCACCCCCACAGAGTGCGAGCGCCTGCAGGGCCTTCCCGACGGCTGGACCGCCATGGGCGCCGACGGCCGCCCGATCCCCGAGGGCATCCGCTACCGGATGCTCGGCAACGCCGTGGCCGTCCCGGTGGTGGAGTGGATCGGCCGCCGCCTGCTCGCCGTCGCCGCCCAGGCCCGGCGGCAGGCCGGACCATGACCGGCCTGCCGGCCACATCACCCTCCCGCCCAAGGCCCGCCCGCTGCTCCCGGAGGTTCTGCCTGGTGCTCACCTTCGTGCTCGCACGCTCGCCCGCGCCGGTGCTGGCTGCGGCCGCCCCGCCAGCTAGCCCGCTGGACCGGCTGCTGCGCGACCCGGCCGGCACCCTCCATGACTGGGCCGCGCAGCTTGCGCATCTGGCCGTGCCGCTGGCCCGTACCTGGGGGCCCGCCCTGCTGCTGGGGCTATTGCTCGTGGCGGGCGGCCGGCTGGTCGTTGGCCGCTGGCGGCTGCGCCGCCTGCACCGGGGCGCCCGGCTGGTCGAGATCCTGCCGCCGCCCGAGGTCGACCCCAAGGGCGCCATCGCGCTGTGGCGCAACCTGCACGGGCTGCTGCGCCAGCGCCGCCTGCTGGCCGGCCGGCCTCATGTGGTGTGGGAGTACCGCTGGCACCAGGAGCGGCTCACCATTAGCCTGTGGCTGCCCGGCATGGTCCCGCCACGGCTTGCCGAGCAGGCCATTCAGGCCGCCTGGCCCGCCGCCCGCACCCGCACCATCCCCGACCCGCCACCACCCATCCCCGCGGGCACGGTGGTGCGGGGTGGGGTGCTGCGGCTGGCCGCCCCGGAGTGGTTCAGCCTGCGGACCGAGCCCCAGCACCAGCGCGAGCACGGCGCCGACCCGCTGCGCGCCCTGCTCGGCGCCGCCGCAGAGCGCGGCCCCGGGGAGACCACCGTGGTGCAGGTGCTGGCGCGTCCCGCGCCGGGGCGGCGGCTGGCACGCTGCCACAGCGCGGCCAGGGCGCTGCGCCGCGGGCAGAGCCCCAGCCGCACCGGCCGGCTGCTGGACCTGGTCACCCCCGGCGGCCGCGGCGCCCCCAGCGCCTACACCCACGACCCCGAGCGGCCAGCGCAGGTCCGCGAGATCCTCGACAAGGCCTCCGGGCCTGGCTGGCTCGCAACGGTCCGCTACGGCGTCGCCACCACGACCAGCCACGACCCCCGCGGGCGGACCCGCAGCCGCGCCCACGGCATCGCCGCAGCCTTCGCCGTCTACACCGCCCGCAACCGGCTCACGTGGCACTGGCTGTGGCGGCCAGCATGGCGGCTGCGGGCGCGGCCGCTTGGCCGAGCGGACCTGCTCAGCACCCCAGAGCTGGCCGCGCTCGCCCATCTGCCCTGGGACCTTGGCGTGCCCGGCCTTGCCCGTGCGGGCGCCAAGGCCGTCCCACCCGCCCCGGCCGTGCCCCGCTCCGGCAAGGTCCTCGGGGACGCCGACGCGGGCACCCCGCGCCCGGTCGCCCTGCACCCGGCCGACGCGCGCCACCACCTGCACGTGCTCGGCGCCACCGGGTCGGGGAAGTCGACCCTGCTGGCCCAGCTCATCCTCCAGGACGCCCACGCCGGCCGCGGCGCCATCGTCATCGACCCCCGCGGCGACTTGGTCCGCGACGTGCTGGACCGCCTCCCCACCCGCGCCATCGGCCGGACCGTGCTGCTGGACCCCGACGAGCCGCACGCCCCGCCGGCCCTGAACATGCTGGAAGGCGCCGACCCCGACCTCGCGGTTGACCATGTCGTGGAGATCTTCCACCGCATCTTCGCCCGCGCCTGGGGCCCCCGCACCGACGACATCCTCCGCTCCGCCTGCCTCACCCTGCTCCATCACGGCCCCGCCAGCCTGGCCGACGTGCCCCGCCTGCTCTCCGACACGGGGTTCCGCCGCCGCGTCACCCGCGGGCTGGACGACCCGGCAGGGCTGGGCGGGTTCTGGGCCTGGTACGACAGCCTCACCGGTGCCGGGCAAGCCCAGGCCATCGGCCCGGCGCTCAGCCGCCTGCGCGCCTTCCTGCTCCGCGGCTTCGCCCGCCACGTCGTCGGCCAGACCACCTCCAGCTTCAGCCTCGCCAAGGTCCTGGACGGCGGCATCCTGCTCGCCCGGCTCCCCAAGGGCATCCTTGGCGACGACGCCGCCCGGCTGCTCGGCTCGTTTGTGGTCGCCAAGACCTGGCAGGCCGCGCTGGAACGCGCCCGCGCCGGCGAGGCGGCCCGTGTGGACGCCACCCTGTACATCGACGAGGCGCACAACTTCCTGCACCTGCCCTACCGCTACGAGGAGATGCTCGCCGAAGCCCGCGGCTACCGGCTCGGCCTGGTCCTGGCCCATCAGCATCTGGCCCAGCTCCCCCCAGAGCTCCGCGAGGCGGCCGCCGCCAACGCCCGCAGCAAGGTGTACTTCACCACCAGCCCCGAAGACGCCCGCCACCTGGAGGCCCACGTCACCCCGGAGCTGTCGGCCCACGACCTGTCGCACCTGGGCGCCTACCAGGCCGCCTGCCGGCTGCTGGCCGGCGGGCAGGGGCTGCCCGCCTGCACTCTCACCACGCGCCCGCTCCCCGACCCGATCCCCGGCCGTGCCGAGCAGGTTCGTGCCGCCGCCCGCCGCCGCTACGGCCGCACCCAGGCCCAGCACCGCCGCGCCAGGCTGGAACGCGACCTGGGCCGCGACGACGCCCGCCTGCCACACGGCTCCGCACCCGCCGCCCGCCACCCGGACCGGCCCTGGCGATGACCTCCTCGCGACCTGGCGCTGGCCGCGCTGTCCCTGGGTGGTTGGGGGCGGCCAGCCTGCCAGCCACTGTGCCAGCCGGTCTGCCGGCCGGTCTGCCGGCCGGCTATGGCTGGCTGGCCCCACCGGGCACGAACCCGCAGACGGCAGGCGCTGTCGGCACCAGCGGCGACGACGCGACTCCCTGCTGGGTTACGGCATACCCGCACGAGACGGGCCATGCCGTAGTCCAGACAGGTTCCGCGCCGCGCGCCCGCGGTGCTCCGCGGCCGCACAGGACCGTGGGCGGCTCCGGCGCCTGTGCTCGGACTGCCGCGACCGCGGGTCCCGGCTGCCTGCATGGCCGCCGAATCACGCACGCTCCGATTCCGGTGCCGTCGTTTTTGCTGGCAGGTATCCGAGCGCACGCCAAGACCGAATTCGCACCGAAATTGAGTTCGGAGCCGAACCGCTGTCCGGCTGAATCATCGTCGACGAGAAGAGCATTCGAAAAGAATTCGGGAGAATATGCGAGCAGCGCCTTGGCGTGCAGCTCCCAACCTGATACAAAGAAATTGTCAGCAGCATAATTATCGAACGTCTCAGCGGGAGCAGCGATGGAAATCGATCGGACGAATTCTCGCAGCAGCAGCGACGACCAGGAGCTGTGCCGGGCAATCCGCCGGATGGAGGCTGCTGGCCTGCAAGGTGAGGAAGCGCGCAAGGCCGCAGCCCTTGACCTGGCGATCCGCCGGACCATGGGCTGGCCCCGTTAGCGATCACGAAAGCGAGCGACGATGGACCAGTGGCGAGTGTATGAGCTGCGCAACGCGCTATCGGCCGAGCGTGTCCTGTCCTACATCGAGTACACCGAAGGGATTGCTGTGCTCGTCGTCGAGCTGGACGAAACAACATTTCTCGCCATCGAAGAACAGAACGACGGATTCTGCTGGCAGCGTCTGCACTGGGACACGGGCGACCTGCCCGGCGATTCACCGACCCGGCCTGGCGAATCTGGGCGGCTCTTGTCTGGGACCGGTCCGGGGGCGGCCGCACGGGAAATCCGAACGCTCATCGGCCAGCATGACTGGACGCCGGCCTACCTGCGATAGCCACCACACACACCCAAGCGAGGCAGCCATGGGATACGACTGGAGACTGTGGGACCTCGTCCAAGCGCTCCGCCAGGAGGGCATCCCGGCCATCGCCGATGCCGCCGGCCAGGACGAGCGGTACGCCGTGTTCGCGCTGATCCACCTCCAGGACGGGACGTTCCTGCTGCTCGGCGAGGACGACGAGTGGTTCCTGTGGGGCCGCTGCGATGGCGACACCGGGGAGTTCACCGACGAGGACGCCGAGTGCGACGTGATCGAGCGCCACGCCGACCCGGCCAAGGCCGCCCAGGAGCTGCGGGATCTCCTCCGCGACCGTGGCTGGACGCCCGTCCAGCCACCAGCTCCCACGCAGACCGCGCGGACGCCCGGGACGGCCGCCGGACCGCGCGCCATCGCCACCGGCACCGACCGCGCACAGGGCGGCAACACGCCAAAGAGAGCTGGCGAACCGCGATGACCATCGAGGACCTCAGGGCAAGGGTTGCGCGCCGGCAGGCCGACCTGCTGGAAAGCGCGGAACGCTGCCAGCGCGAGGCTGGCCAGCCCGCCACCGCCAAGGTGATGGCCGACAGCTTCCGGCAAACCGCACGGGACCTGCGCCGCCGAGCGGGCCAGACCGGCAGGATCCTTGAGATCCTGCGCGCGCCGGCAAGCCCCGCCGCGATGGCGGCCGCGCTGCAAGCCCAGCGCCGCACGCTCCTCGAAACCGCGGGACGGCTCCCGCCCAAGCGATCGTACGGCCAGGCACGGCGGCGGTTCCGCGTCGCCGCCGACGACTGCGCCGAGGCCCTCGCGCTGCTCCGGACGGTCGCGCCATGACCGCCACAAGCGCACCAGCTATACCAGCCGCGCCAGCGGTGGTGGATGTGGCCGATGTGCTGGACGCGAGCCCGCTGCTGGCGGCCCTGGAACGCGCCTGGGCCGCCATTCGCCTACGGCATCCCCAGGTGCCGGCCGCCATCGTGGTGATCGCCTCGGGGACCCAGACCAAGGCTACCAAGCTCGGCCACTTCGCCATCGCGCGCTGGACGGTCCAGGGCAATCCCAGCGCGCAGCCCGAGGTCCTGGTGGCTGGCGAGGGCCTTGGCCGCGGGGCTGCCGAGGTGCTGGCCACGCTGCTGCACGAGGCGGCCCACGGGCTGTGCGTTGCCCGGCGGATCCGGGACACCTCCCGCGGTGGCCGCTACCACAACCGCGCCTACCGGCAGATGGCCGAGCGCGTCGGCCTGACCGTCACCCAGAGCAAGCAGTACGGCTTCGCGCACACCACCCTCGGCGACCAGGCCCACCGGGAGTACGCCGCCACGATCGACGATCTGGCCGCGCACCTGCGCCTGCACCGGCAGGGCGAGCCGCACGGCGCCGGCACGAGCGCGGCGCGGAACCTGCCGGTCGCCGCCTGCGCGTGCCCACGCAAGATCCGCGTCGCACCAGCGACCTTGGCGGCAGCGCCGATCGTGTGTGCCGCCTGCCAGGCCCCATTCCAGCTTGACGCTTAAGCGCCAGACCAACGGCGAAGGGAGGCTGTTCGCCATGACCAGCGGGATCGCGAGCGAGGCGTTCGTCACTGTCCCTGGCGGGACCCTGCAGGTTCACGTGCTGGAGTCCGGGCGGCTGGCCGCCGAGACCATGCCGCCATCGCAGCCCCAGCCTTGCACCGGCCGCGACGAACCGTCCGCGTGCCGCGCCGCCGAGCCGATGGCGATCGGGGGCCAGCGCTACAGCCTGCGCCTGTGCATCGACCCGGCCACCTGGTGCCCGGCCGAGCACCTGGCGGCACAGGCGCACGGGTGGGCGGTCAGCCACTTCGGCATCCTGGTCCGCCACGGTAAGGAGCTTGTGCCCGCACCAGACGTCATCCGCGAGCATGTCCAGGCCGAGGTCTTCCCGGTGCTGGCCCGCTGGCTGGCCCGACACGGCCGCGCGCTGCTGCTGGCCGACGCCGTGCAAGCCAAGCGACGCCGGCTTGGCCTGCTGGAAGCCGAGCGGGCCACGCTGCGCGCCGAACTGGCCGAACCCCAAACCAAACTGGAGGCCGAGCGCGACCGGACCGCCGCCTCGTGACGGGCGGCCGTCACAGCAGCAGCCCCCGCCGCCACGCGGCCAGCGTCGGCGCGGCCCGCCCCCGCGGCGGGGCGGTGCCGGATCTGGCGGAGCTGGCGGGCCGGCTCACCGAGCGGGACCGGGAGCTGTGCCGGCTGGTCTGGGAACACCGCGTGCTCACCAGCCTGCACTGCACGCAGCTCGTGTTCGCCTCCGACGTCACCGCCAGGCACCGCCTGGTCATCCTCACCGGGCTGCGGGTGCTGGACCGGTTCCGCCCCACCTGGCAGCTCGGCCAGGGCTCGCCGCCCTGGCACTACGTGCTCGGCCCCGCCGGGGCCGCGGTGCTGGCCGCCGAGCAGGCCATCACCGTCGCCCAGCTTGGCTGGCGCCGCGACCGGGCGCTGGCGATCGCGCACTCCCCGCAGCTCGCCCATCAGGTCGGCGTGAACGGGTTCTTCGCGGCGCTGGCCGCCCATGCGCGCCGCCGCCGGGACGCGGCGCTGGCCGCTTGGTGGCCGGAGCGGCGCTGCGCCGAGCGGTGGGGCCAGCTCGTGCGCCCCGACGGGTACGGCCGCTGGCAGCAGGCCGGCGGCGAGGTGGACTTCTTCCTGGAGTACGACCGCGGCACCGAGGACCTCGGCCGCCTGCTGGCGAAGGTGGATGCCTACGCCGAGCTTGCCACCGTCTCCCGCATCGCCACCCCCGTCCTGTTCTGGCTGCCCACTCCCGCGCGGGAGGAGCGCTTCCGCGCGGCCGCCGCGCGGCCTGGGGTGCCGGTCGCCACCGCCAGCGGGCCGGCTGGCGCCAGTCCCGCCGGGCCGGTCTGGCTGCCGCTGCCCGCCGAGCCCCGCGCGCCACGCCTGCCGCTGGCTGGCCTCGCCGCCCTGTAGCCAGCGCACAGCTCGCGGCGGTCGCTCACCACGGTGCGCAGCGGCGAGGCCTGCCGGCGGGGCGCCAGGCGGCCGTGGGGCGCGCAGGCGTGCTGGCCGCTGCCCTGGCAGGGCGTGGCTGTATGCGTGGCTCCTGGCGCTCCCCTGGGCGCCGCCACGGCCGCCTGGCACGCGAGCTACGGGTGCTCACGCAAGAAAAGGAGGGCTGACCTGGGGAAACGGCCTTGGCGTGGGGCTGCCAGCCTGCTAGTACCAATGGTGTAAAGCAGCCGCTCCACGGAAAGGGGAGCAAGATGACGATCTTCGCTAGCGTGAGTGACGGGCTCGCGCTGCTCGTCTCCGGCGCGGCGATGGGCACCGCGGCCCGCGCGCTCTGGCTCGCCAGCCAGCACCGCCGCACCCGGCCAGCCACGGCCAGCCCTACGGCGCCAGCCGGCCACCCGACCGCGCCCGCGCCAGGCTCACCGACCGTCGCGCGTACAGGCCCCCGCGCCACCAGCGGCAACGGCGGTGGCGGGCAGGGCCGCGGCAACCAGACCCGCGAGCAGGTCCGCGCGTTCCTGGCCGACCGTGCCGGGCAGGACTGGTCGCTGGTCCAGGTCTCCCAAGGCGTCGGCCGATCCAGCGCGACCATCAGCTACACCCTGGACAAGCTCGTCCAGGCCGGCGAGGCCGAGCTGACCAGCCCCAAGCCCCGCCGCTACGCCATCACCACCAGCGGCGCCACCGCCCACCAGCACCAGCCCCAGCGCCAAGCCGAGCAGGCCGCGCCCGCGGCGACCGACAGTGCCCCGGCCACCGCTGACCGGCAGCCCCACACCCGACCTCCTGCCAGCAAGCCCGCAACCGCCAGCGGCAACGGCGCCCGCGGCTCGCAGGCGCGCGGCGACGCGCTCCGCGAGCAGATCCGCGGCTGGCTCGCCGACCGTCCTGGGCAGAGCCTGTCGCTGGCCGAGATCTCCAGCGGCGTCGGCCGGCGCAGCGCCACCGTCAGCTACGCGCTCGACAAGCTCATCGGCGCCGGCCACATCGAGCTGACCAATCCCAAGCCGCGCCGCTACGCCATCACCCCCGAGGGCGCCAGCGCCGCCCACAGCCAGCCAGCCCTCGTCCCAGGCCCCGAGCCCGGGCCCGCCGTAGCCGCCGAGCCGCCGCCGGGCACGCCCGAGCCGGCGAGCGCGGCCGCCGAGCCGGACAGCCCCGGGGACGGCGACCTGCGCGAGGAGATCCGCGGCCACCTGGCCAGCCGCCCCGGCGAGCACCTGTCGCTGATCGACGTCGCCCACGGGGTCGGCCGCCCCAGCGCCACGGTCAGCTACCAGCTCCAGCGGCTCGTCGAGGACGGGCAGGTCACCCTGGCCAGCGACAAGCCCCGCCGCTACACCGCCCCGGCCCCGGCCGACAACGCGCCGCACCCGCAGGCCGCCGGCGACGAGCCCCATGCTGCTACCGCCGACCCCGCCAGCACCGCGACACGGCCGGGCCGCCGCGCGCCACGGGCCGCCAAGCGGGCCACCACCGCCGCGCGCAAGCCCGCCAGCGGGCGCCGCAGCAGGACGGCCCCCTCCGCCAAGGGCAAGGCCGCCGCAGCCGGCAAGTAGCCCCCAACCATCGAGCCGAGACGGTTGCTTCCGGGGGCGTTGCAGCGCCCCCGGAAGCCGCATCACGGAAAGCAGAGGTTTCCCGATGCCCGACAAGTCTACCCAGCGCCGCCAGCTCGGCCGCCGGGTCGCCGACCTCGCGTGGGAGCTGGCGGTCAGCATCGCCCACGCCATCGAACTGCGTGAGGAGCCGCCCGTCGCGGTGATCATGGCCGAGCGGGACGTGTGGCGCTGGGCCGAGCGGCTGCGCCGCGCCACCCCTCAGCCCACGGACAACGGGATCGGCTCCCGGCGGGTCGCGGTCGTGGTGCTGGTCGAGATCACCGGCAACCGCGACCCCGGCTGGGTCGGCCAGGACCTGGTCCGCGCCACCGGCCACCACGGCGACTGCTGGCAGATCCTCAACCACACCGTCCACCCCGACCCGGCCGCCATCTACCGGCGCCGCCCCCGCGGCAGCAGCGGGGAGGCCGCCCGATGATCGGGATACCGGAGGCGTTCGTGGCCACCCCGCTGGGCGTGCTGCGGGTGTGGGCGACCAGCGAGCACATCGTGCGCGCCGCGACCCTGCCCGGCTGGGTGAAGACCCGGCCAGCCTACCGCGACGACCCCCAGGCGCAGCGCTGCGCCGAACACGTCACCATCGACCAGGTCAACTACACCCTGCGGCTGTGGCTGCACGCCACCGACTGGTCCGGGGGCCGGGGCGCCTGGGCGACCCACCGCGGGTGGGTGCTGCCGCGCGGCGCCGTCGAACTGGTTCGAAACAGCGGACTGGCCCCGGTCCCGGCGGCCCGCAGCCGCGCCGGCACGTTGGTGCTGCCCGCCGTGGCCGAGTGGGCCGACAGCCCCGCCGGCCGGCGGCTGCGCCTGTGCGCCGGCCGGCAGGCGATCCAGCGGGACCTTGCAGTGGTCGGCCGCGAGATCGCCGCGTTGCAAGCCCTGCGGGCCCGGCTCCGCCAGCACGACCAGCAGCTCCTCCGCCGCCTCGGCGACCACCCCTCCCGGAGCGGGGGAGGCGGGTCGTGATGGCGCGTGACCAGCAGCTCGCCGAGCTGGCCCGAGCGGTCGCCTCCCATCTGGACGGGTTCACCGCCCACGCGGTCGACGACTTCGGCTACACGCTGCGGCTGGACCACCCCGATGGGCGAGGACTGTACCTGCACCGCCAGCACAACAACCACAGCCGCGTGGAGATCGTCGGCGCCTACCCGCACAGCGACTACTACTTCCGGACCGGCGAGCACGTCAGCATCACCGTGGCGATCTCTCGCGGCCCCGTCGTGATCTCGCGGGAGATCACCCGGCGGCTCCTGCCCGTCTACACCCAGGTGCTCGGCAAGGTCCACGCCCACATCGCCAAGCAAGCCGCCGACCACGCCAACCGCACCCGGGCCGCCAGGCGACTCGTCGCGCTGATCCCCGGCGCCAGCATCCACGACGATGGTCGCCACGCCACGACCGTGCGCTGGTACACAGCCGACGAGCCGATCGGCTACGGCCACATCGAACTGGGCGCCGCCGGGACCACCGGCATCTTCCAGGCCCGCAACCTACCCATCGCCGCCGTCGAGCGGCTGGCGACCGCCCTTGCCGGCCGCGCGGGCGGCGGCCAGACCGGCTCGCGGCCGAGGAGGTGATGTGACCAGGCAGCCGACCATCCATCTGACATCCAGCGGCAAGTGGCCGGGCGGACGTCCCAGCGTCCCCCGGCCCGGCACCGAAAGGACTGCTTTCGATGCGAGGCAAGTCTCGGACCACGGCCGAGCCCGTGTCCACCCATTCCAGCCTGCACTTGCTGGTCGGCCCGCAGCGGCTGCCGGCCGTTCGCGTCAACCAGACGATGCTGGCCGACGCGGCCGGCGAGCCCACGGTCTACCTGCACGTGGAGGCCGAGCACCGCACGACGCGCTTCGACCACACCGCCACGTTCACCGTCTCCGGCCCCAACGCGGCGATCCGCCAGCTCCTCGACGACTGCCAGGCTGCGCTTGACCAGCTCGCACCGCACGAAGATGAGAATGCGGAGGTGGCCGGATGCGGATCGTGATCACCACTTCTAACCGGTGCCCGCAGGGAATTTTGTGGGCACCACACTTCCGCGCCGACGGGTCCTGCCGCTGCGAGCGCCAGGGCGACGAAGAGGCACTCACCCGCGAGCTCTGGCCCATTGACCCCGAAGGCCGGGAAGGCCGCTCGGCAAGCGCGGGACTGCTGCGACGGCTCGGCAAGCGCTGAGCAAGCGGTGATAGGGGAGGAGCCGCCCCAATCGAGGCGGCTCCTCCCTTTCATGAAGGTCACACCCGTAGGATCAGCCGTTCACGCCGACGCCTTCACGATGAGTCCCGAGATGGAGGGTCCGTTGCCCGCGGCTTGGACCATCAGGTCCTCTCCCAGCAGAAGCTGGGCGAGCCGTGCGCCCAGCACCTGCAGCGTCCGAGGAGGTGCTCCGTCTTGCACGCGGTGGTGCCGCGCTCCCACTGCGAGATCGACGATTGGCGGACGTTCAGCGCGGCGGCCATCTCTTCCTGGGACAAGCCCGCCGTCTCTCTCGCCTCACGGATCGACTCGCCAGCTCCACACGCCAGGCCGGGACCGCCATCGCATCCGTTCCATCCAGCCGGAGCCGCTATGCACTCTGGCCTAGCTGCCTGCCGCGTGTCAGGTACTCAGTGGCGGCGGTGCGGGCGACCGTGAAGAAGTCGACGTTGGTCCGGACCTGGTAACGCTCCAACGGGTCGTCGGTCGTGGCGGCTAGATCGCGGTGCTCCCTGGCCGCCTGGTCCAAGAGCCTGGCCAGGCTCGCGTAGTCGAGTTCGTGGTCCTCGATCATGGTCGTTCCTCGTCTGGTAAGGCATGGTTCGCGGATCTGCTGCTCTTCCAGCCCTCGGCATGGATAGGGCCGAGCGATCTCCCAGGCAGGGCGTCCAATGACGAGCGGCCGGGCCGAGCGACTCGGCGACTCGCCCCACCGCGGCCCCGCGCGGACAGACGCCGTTGATGGTGTTCGAGCCGGGCCGAGCCGCTCCTCCCGACCGGGGTCCCTGCTTGGCGTCGTTGAGTCTGGGCGGTTAGGCTCGCTGTTCACTAGATGGGGCTTCGCGTGGCTTGGTGAGGTTTGGGGAGACATGCCTGGAGCACGAGTGGGCAGGGCGGGACCGTGGGATCGGGCGGGACGGATGCTGCAACGGCTGCGGGAGAGCCGAGGATGGAGTGCGGCGCGCCTGGCCGCCGAACTGGAAGCGCAGGCCAGGACTATCAGCCGGTCCGTGCCGGCCCGCGACAGCATCATCCGCATGCTCTACGACTGGGAGGCGGGCACCCATCGTCCGCGCGACTACTACGTCTTGTTCGTCTTGGTCTATGCGACCAGTGAGGAACTGGCGGCGCGTACTATCGAGCGAGGTTCCGACCTGGACCGTCTGATGACAGTTCTTGCTGCGATGGGGGTTCCGGTGAACCGGCGCAAGTTCTTCCTCAACTCTGCTGCCTTGGCTGCAGGCGCGGTTGCCGGGTCGGCGGTTCCCGCCAACCTCACCCAGGGCGAGCGGCTTGAATGGGTGCTGCTGCATCCCCGCAGTGTCGACGCCGTCACCGTGGCCGAGCTCCAGACCATCACGCGTAACCTTCTGCGGCGCAAGGAGACCGAGCCCTCGACGGTCCTGCTGCCCGACGCCAGCCGGCATCTCGGACACGTCGCCCTGTTGCGCGAGCACGCGCCGGCGGGGGCTCTCCAGCAGGGGCTGTACGTCACCGAAGCACACGCTGCGACGCTCATGGGCCGGCTGGTCTGGGACGTGTCCGGCCAGCGCGACCAAGAGACGGCCGAGGAGTACGTTCGCCAGGCGGTGGCGGCCGCCGGCCACACCAGCAACGGAGCCGCCAAGGCCTCGCCGCGCCTGCTCCAGGCCTACCTGGCAGGCTACGGCCGACGGGACCTCCACCGAGGTGCGGCTCTGGCCGACCAGGCCGCGCGACTCGCCGGCGACGGCACCAGCCACCTCATCGCCGCTTGGGCATCCGGTGTGGCGGCCGAGTTCCGCGCGCTGCTACGGGAAGAGCAATGCTTCAAGCTCGCCTTGGACCGGGCGGGCGCGCACTTCGAGCGCGTCACCCCGGACGACCCGGTGCTGGGTGTCTACTGCGATGAGCAACTCGGCGGGTTCGAGGGCGTGTGCTGCCTCTACATCGGAGACTTTGCCGGCGCCCGCCAGGCGCTGGAGCGGACGGCCGAGAGCCTGGGCGCGGGCAAGGAGAAGAACAAGTCGGTGGTGCTGGGCGATCTGGCGACAGCCTTTATTCGCCAGGGCGAGCCCGAGCAAGGCTGCAGCATTCTCCACCAGGCCATCGACCTGGTGGAGATGACCCGAGACGGTGGCGGCACGCGACGCGCATTCGGTGCCGGCTTGCAGCTTCGCCGCTGGCGCAACGAACCGTTCGTGCAGGAGGTCCAGGATCGCCTGCTGGCACTGGGAAGCTGGCCGCTGACATAGCCGGTTCACCGGCCGATGGGCCGCCCCGAGTCCTAAACCTAAACAGAGGCCCGCCTTCCTCCGGCGCCGCTAGGCCGCCGGCCAGGTCGCGGCATCGCGGCCGGCCGGCTGCTTCGCGCAGTTCGTTCAGCCGGTGTGGGGTGGCTTGAGCAGCTCCGCGACCAATGCCTCCGTGGTCGGATCAGGATCGACGTCAATGTCCGCAAGCCGCCGCTGCAGCTCCTTGAAGGCCCGGCGGACATCGTCGATGCGCCCCAGCCGGGCCTGGAGCCGCATCGTTCGGCGGTATAGCTCCTCGGCGAAGGGGTCGGCCGCGATCCCGTCGCCGAGCGCGGCAACTGCTGCTTCGTCGTCGCCTTCCGCCTCGTGCAGCTCGGCCAGCCGAGCGAACGCGTTCACCGCACGGCGCCGCAGGTCCTCTCGAGGAACCGTTATCCAGGAGTCCGGGCTGCCCTCCAGCAGCTCCCCGCCGTACGCCTCGGCCGCCCTGGCGAGGGCCCTGGTCTCGGCGTCCGCATCCTGAGCGTCGGCTGCCCGCTTGGCCTCTGCGAGACAGGCCTCGAACCGCCACAGGTCCACATCGAAGGCATCCGGGTCGGGCCGGTAGCGGTCGCCGTCGCGTCGGATCACATCCAGCTTGCGGTTGCCCGTCGCACGGCGTGCGACCGTGCGGAGGTTGCCGAGCGCGTTCCAGAACCACTGCGCTTCCCGGCCAAGCGGGATCTCCGGCCAAAGCGACGCAACCGCCTGCTCCTGGGTGGCGCCATTCGGGTTCAGAAGGTAGAAGCCCAGCAGCTCCAGAGCCTTGCGCCGCACCCCAGCGCGAAGTTCCTCCCCGCCAGCGGTCTCGACCCGGAACCGGCCCAGCACCCGTACCCGCAGCGGCGGTTGCCTGCGGGTGACGGGAGGGTCAAACGGCTCTGGTGAAGGCTGCGGTGGCTCCGGCGCGCTGGGCAAGTCGGCGCGGGAGCGGGCCAGCGTACCGAGCAGGTCGGCCGCCTCCGCCGCGCTCAGGGAGAACATCCGCGCTCCCAGTAGCTTCTCTTCCAGGCCGGCCGGTGTGGCACTCGCGCACCGGCCAGCCGTGTCCAGCTCGATCCTGGCCCCGTGTTCGAGGCCGCGCCGATGACCAGTGCCCCGATCCCAAGCCGCTGGCCCGGCGCGACGAGAGCCTCCAGGCGACCAGTTTCCCGGACCGGAACCTGGCCGGCGAGCAGGACAAGCGCCGGGAGCGGGTCATCCGGATGGCCTCGACGATAGGCTGCGAAGTCGTCGAGTTCCTCGGCCTCCAGGAGGCGTCCGCGATGGATGACCTCGGCCTGCAGCAAGCTGAGCGCCGCAGAGAGGTCGGGAGGGCAGCGCAAGCCCGGAAACTCCGACACGCCTGGCAGCAGGTCGCCCACCACCAGCAACTCGGCAGCCAAGGGGCCACGCTGCGCGAGCATCGTCACCACAGCGGCCCGCGCCACCCGCACCGCATCCGGCCCGTCCAGCACCAGCGCGCCGACCCTAGCGAGGTTCAGGTCGACCGTCTTGCCGTCGCGTTCTCCGATCGGCACAAGCGCAGGGTTCTCGCTGGTCAAGTCCGCCAACGGCGGCATCGACAACTGCCCCTGGTCGGTAGGGCGGGACGCTTCGGGGCGGCTGGCGTCCGCCGCCTCGGGGTCTTCGATCGCCGTTCGCGCCCGAGCCGCGAGCTGCTCGGCGACACTTGCCAGCTCCGGTTGGTAGCGGCAGATGCCAGGGTCCGGAGGAGACGGCATCTGGGAGCGGCGCCTGCGCAGCAGGGCAACCAACAGCGCAGTGGACATCGCCAGCCACAACGAGAACGCAACGACCGACCCCGACGGCAGCTCCACGGACACCCCCGGATGCTTGACCCTCTGCGGCGAGGTCGTCGGCGGGACCGGGAGATTGAGCATCGATGAGGGTGGAACGGTGAACGGCGCTGCTCCCTCAGGCGTCGAGGTCGACGGGGCGCCGAGCTCCCTCGGGGGCAGCACCAGGACCCAGCCCGCCCGCAGGTCGTCCGGCCAATCCAACCGCTGGCCGTCCGGCATCAGCCGTCCCTTATTCAGCTCGAACAACCATGCCCACAAGTCCGCGTCTCCCAGCTCACGCTCGGCAATCAGCGCCAACGTCTCACCCGGCTGCACGACGTATGGGCGCTCCTGGTCGCCATCGGTGGTGGGCACCAGGCCAGCCGGATCGTCGAGGCCGAGCAGCTCGGCGAGCTGCTCGGTGAGGCTGGCCTGGTGCGCAGGCGCCGCCGGCAGGGGCGCTGATGGCCTGGTGCCTGATGGCGGGGTCAGATGGCCGCTGCCGCTGGCCGCGACCATCCCGATCCCGATGGTGACGTCCACCAGACGGCGGACCCACCCGCCACCGAGAAACCGATTCGTGAGCACCAGGAGCCGGGCGGACCCAGCGATCCGAGCGCGAGTACCCAGCAAGGCAGCCGCGCGCAGCGCCGCGACCAGCACGAGGTACACCCAGACTGATAGGACGGCGAACCCGATCATTGCGCCGACTGGGCTGGTCGTGCCGCAGAGGCCCTCGGTGCCCGAACCGGTGATGTTGGCGAGGATGGCCGCGACTTGCCGTGGGACGGTGCAGCTCGCCGCAAGCAGCGGCGGCGGGGCGACGACGATGGCCGTAAGGACCGCCAGCGCGCACAGCCGGCGGACCGTCGCTCGGACCATCATGACGCCATCACCGGTGCCAGGAGTCGACCGGGCAAAGCGGAGCGACAGGCTGGGGGAGGGGGGCGCAGGCCATGCAAACCTCCACGCCGCAGGCCCGCGGGCTTGCGGCATCGACGAGCCCCCGCTCGCCGCGACCTGGCCGAG
>WNGM01000150.1_pt1 | contig 64998 bp, 58 predicted proteins | sample 5400571 | NCBI WGS metagenome assembly WNGM01 (sample SAMN13153378, study PRJNA577476) | soil metagenome | isolation source: 100 cm soil or saprolite under Garry oak tree replicate 2 | place: USA:California | collected 2016-06-15
GGAGACGCCGGCCATGCGATAGGCACTTTTGCGTTCATCGAGCGCCGCATTGTAGAGTTGGCAGCACAGGCCAAGCCACTGCTCAAGCGTGTTGATTTGCTTGCGCGTCGGATAGATGCGAAAGAGATACGTTTTGCGTGGCTTCGCTTCTTGTTTCGGCTTGGTTTTGGCCTGGTTAGACATGCTTTTTTTGCTCAAGGTCCTCTTCGATGGCGGTCGCTCAGAGAGGATGTCTCATCCATAGAGTCAGTATACAGCATTCTACGCTCTCTGTCTAGAGCATTTGTTCTTGTTTTGTGGTCCTCCCCCTCCCCCAAAGAGGAACGCGCCTTTCATCCCCATCAATGAATTGAGGGGCTTTCAGGCGCGCAATGGGGTAATGGTGAGAAAGATGGAAATGAGTGGAGTATCCGAGAATATTTGCTGCTGCTGGCAGGTCATAGGTCAATGTCAATGTATGAAAGCAAGCGTTACGCCTCTAGCTCTGTGTGCAGCGGCAAGCTTCTGAAAGCTACACCTTCATACCCACCTAAAAACGCTCTAAATGTGTCCTGCATGCAGTCTAAATGCAAAAAAACTGCTTGTAAGCGCAGTTTCGACGGAGTTGTGGCAGGGAGCACGCGTAAGATTTTCCTATGGCTAGGGGAATACTACTTGCACCGCGGTAGATCCACTAGGCCAATTCCATGCCCGCTACTACCCTGAGCCCTTACATCTGCTCATTTCGCTCTCCTTTCAAGCGCCTACGCTCCACCGGTGGTCTTGCATTTTTTTCTCTATTTAAAGCATAATTATGGGGAAGTAGTTCTGAAAGAGGCAGGTGATTTAAATTGGTAAAGGCGCTTGGCTGTACGATCATTGGATTAGAAGGAGCACTCGTCGAAGTCGAAGTCGATATCGCCAACGGCCTGGCCGCTTTTAGTATCGTAGGACTCCCGGACACCGCTGTAAACGAAGCCAAAGACCGCGTCCGCGCGGCCATCAAAAACAGCGGCCTCCTCTTCCCCTTTAAACGCATCACCGTCAACCTCGCTCCCGCCGACCTGCGCAAAGAAGGCCCGGCCTACGACCTTCCTATAGCCATTGGAGTCCTGCTCGCATCAGGCCAGATCAACCCCGACGAACAGATCGAAGAGCATCTCTTTCTCGGAGAACTCTCGCTGGACGGCAGTGTGCGGCATACCAATGGCATCTTGCCCATGGTCGCCCTGGCCCGCGAGAAACACATCAAAGCCGTCTTTGTGCCGGCAGTAGACGCGATGGAAGCCGCCCTGGTGCAGGGCGTCACCATCTATCCCGTCGAGACCCTGGGTCATCTCGTTGCCCACCTGAACGATGAACGCCAGATCGAGCCTTACATCCCTGACCCCCACCTGCTCGATTACGCCGAGCAAGCCGCCTACGCCCAGGATGTCGGGGCCGTTCGCGGCCAGGAACACGTCAAACGAGCCTTAGAGGTGGCCGCCAGCGGAGGCCACAACGTCCTCATGAGCGGCCCTCCAGGTTCCGGCAAAACACTCCTGGCCCGTGCCCTCCCCTCTATCCTACCGCGCATGGTCATCGAGGAAGCGCTCGACGTCACCAAGATTTACAGCGTCGGCGGCATGCTCCCCTCGGACGTGCCCCTCGTCCTGCAGCGCCCCTTCCGCTCCCCGCACCACACCATCAGCCACGCGGGTCTTGTCGGTGGTGGCCGCATGCCTCGCCCCGGCGAGATCAGCCTTGCCCACAGGGGCGTCCTCTTCCTCGACGAGCTGCCCGAATTCGGCCAGAACGTCCTCGAAGTCCTGCGCCAACCCCTCGAAGACAAAGTAGTCACCATCTCACGAGCCCAGGGCACCATCACCTACCCCGCCAACTTCATGCTCGTCGCCGCCATGAACCCCTGCCCCTGCGGCTTCTACGGAGACCCCATCAAAGAGTGCAGCTGCTCCGCCTCCTCCATCGCCCGCTACCAGAAACGCATCAGCGGCCCCCTCCTCGACCGCATCGACATCCACGTCGAAGTCCCCCGCGTCGACTACGAAAAACTCGCCGACAAACGCCAGATCGAGAACTCCGCCACCATCCGTACCCGCGTCCAGGCAGCCCGCGAACGCCAGCTCCGGCGCTTCACCGGCACCAAACTGACCTGCAACGCCGAAATGGGACCCTCCGAAGTCCGCGACTTCTGCAACGTCGAACCCTCCGCCGAGAAACTGCTGAAGGCAGCTATGCAGCAGTTGCATTTGTCGGCCAGAGCATTTCATAGGGTATTGAAGCTGGCGAGGACGATCGCAGACCTGGCTGACAATGATTTGATAGCGGCCAATCACGTGGCGGAGGCGATACAGTACCGGCCACGGGTGGGGATGTAGTATTACTGGTTTTGTGCTGAATGATTCGAGCATTTCATGGTAGCTACTATTGGCTTATAATGTATGTGGAGCGGTCCTTCTTATGCGCGGATCTATTTGCTATACTTCTCATGGGCTTATGGGCGAAGTCTACTTTGCTATGGGCGCGAAAAAGCTCAGCCTACAAATTAAATTGATGTGCTGAGCGGCATTCTCATTGGGTCAGTTCGGCAGCTTCAAAGCGTTCTTGACGACTTCGGCTACTTTGGTCCATACCTCTTCTCGCTTCCCTCGTGTCATCTTGCTTAATGGGCTGGAAGGAGCATTGACCGTTTGGAATTGAGCAAGCTCTGTATCTTTGAAAACACAAGGTCTGAGGATAACTGGCAAAATGACGGTTCCTTCTTGCTCGGCTGCGGCTATTAGTGGGGGTAGCTCATTAGACGCAATAAAGTCTGAAGCCAGGAAATCTGCACTAATCAGCAAGACAGCGACTCTCGCGGACTGGAGAGCCTTTTTAATCTCTTCCTGCCACTTTGAGCCTGGCAAGATCTTCGTATCATCCCAGAAATCCACGACTCCCATCCGTACATACTGTGCTAAATGGATATGAAGCTCATCCAAATATTTTTTATCTTTACGGCTGTAACTAATGAAGGCGCTAGCCTGGGACGGATTAGGAACGACCATTGAACTGCTAGTCAGGCCGCTGGCAGCACTACCTTTTTTCGTCTCTAATCTAGTTGCAGAACTCCTAGGAGTGGAGGTGGTAGCCCCGCTTGCTGACGTCGTGAGTGAGCCCGGAGGTTCATTGTGAGGAAGGATTCCGGCATCGAAGAACCTCCAGAGCAATCGGATCGCATTATGCATTGCGTAACGGCGAAAAGCACCCTCCCCCATTTTATCCAAATCTTCTTTACGTTCATCTCCATCGTCAGAAATTGCTCGCAAGACTAAGATCCTCTCAGGGTCGGCTTGGTCATAAACCGCTGCCATTAAACCAGCCGCTTCCATTTCCAGTGCTAGATATTTGCGGTCCCTCGTTTTCAGCCAATCTTTGAAAGCTGGGGCTGCTCCCACTGTTGGGCCGGATGCTAAGTGACCATCGACCATCTGAACTTGATCTCGGAGTCGTTTACTAGCGATCAGTTGCTCTAGACTTTCCTTCGGCACAAGTTGCTGAAGTTCGCGTTCACAATGCACTCGCCAATCTTGAAAAAGATTGCCATGTACGAATTCGAAATTTCTTACCGCATGAAGTAAATCGCTACTGCTGCGGTATACTTCACCGCTAAACTCAAATACATACCTATTGCGGCCCTTGGCTGGGATAGCCTTGGCATTCTCCATATAGGCATCTACTTGGCTAGCGATGACAACGTCTCCTATATGGACATCTTTGCTGAGAGCCGCAGCAATTCCTAGCATAACGAGAGTACGAGGCTTCCACTGACTGATGAGCCTTTGCGTTAGCAAGCCTGCTTTTACTGCCCCCATTTCGCCGACAAATGTGGTCATGCATTGATAATGCTGATTCAAATCCACATTTGTGTATTCGAACTGGTAGTAGTACCTGCCGGACTCTTCATCACGAAGCGACTTATATCGCGTTTTAATCTCGTTAAAAAACTCCGTAAACTCTTCTTTAAGGGCGATGACAATGCCTACATCCATTGCAGATGGAGCAGGAGATGATTCGTTGCTACTCTGGGTTTTATGTTCGTCGGTGTGCTTGTCAGATATATCTATAAGTTTGTTGTCGTCCCTAGATTCTATATGTGCCAAAGCTGGATTTACAGGCTCTTGTTTGGGCAGCGATGTCCGGATGGCTACCACCAATCGATGCAGCTGACGATCAAACTCCGCTGGCTTTGTCAGGTCCAAAAGCGTAAAAATTCGTAACCGATCAGGCAGTGCGCAGGACTCTACCAAGACTGGCAGGAGGCGTCGATTCAAGTTCGTTGGATCATGCGTTTGAGACAATAAGGACTCGAATGTGGCCCATTCACTTTTTATCCAATTAGGGGTAAGGATCAACAGGGTTTTATGACTCTGTTCCACCGCATTCTCTATGTTGAGCAAGATCGGCGCACCAATATCAAAATCACGGTAGTCGATGCAGACATGCAAGCTAGCCTCCTCCAACTTCGGTAATAACTTGTCGTCTACCCACTTTCTGTCCTCATGGCTGTAGCTAATGAAAGCATCATAGTGAAATTCATCTTGCAATGGTAGATTACGAAATTGGTAGTGCCTTGTAATACCGTGAAGTAACTGATCAAACGCTTCAGTTGACTCTCCATGAGGGAATTCGAGCCGTTTTATGTCAGCGAGTGACGTTTTTTCCAGAAACTGCGCAAGCTTTTCGGGATCAAGATCGCCTAAAACCACTGGTAGAATAGTTACTTGCTGCTTTTGAATGTGTTGAAGGATTTTTGGCTGTAGCTCGTTTATCACCCAGTTGGATTTCATTGCTGCTTCTGAAAGTACCACAAGCAGAAAATCACTTCTACTTAAACCCTCAGCGATCTTGTCGGAGATGCTATCCCCGGTGAGGATTTCTTTTGTGTCATACCAGACGGTGATACCTGCACCGCGCAGTTTCTCATAGAGCCAGTTTGCAAATGGCTGGTCTTGCCTGGGGTAGGATAAGAATATTGTCCATGGTCTCTCTTGCACTTCCATAATTGCCCATTTCCCTGAGTTCTTGCTATGACAGGTGAGCGATATTGTGACATTCAATCTGTCCAACCTTAAACTTATAGGTAAGTAGGGCGATTTTATCATGTAGATAATTTCAGTAAACTTGGTGATGCAAGTGATCCAGCAGATCAAACATAGGTGATGATAGTTAGATACATTCACATAATGTATGCGTTAGAACTAAAATTCTAATTTTGTAGAACCATAGTTTTAATTCTTGGGTCTTTATGCTCATACTTATATGATATATTTGCAAGTATACTATTACGAGTAAGTAGATGTAAGAGGGTATTGTTAGTTCGTTTCCGCAGGCTTAAGATTGCTCTGGTTGTTTGGGATCAGGTAGGGGTAAAAATACGATAAAATTGTTACCTACTAGTCTTCCTGCCATTTATGATCTCTGATCCAGAGGTACTTTGTCTGCTATTATGTTTGAAAGAGGAGATGAAAGCTCAATAAGCGGGTTAGATAGAGATTGCAACTGCTAACCACACTGGCGCCCTTCTGGCTTCTACGGTAATTCATCAAAGAATGCACCTGCTCACCTATACCCCTTGCCCGCTACCAAAAATGCATCAGCGGCTCCCTTCCTCCTCGACCTCATCAACATCCACCTCGAAGTCCCCCGCGTCGACTACGAGAAACTCACCAACAAACGTAATGCCGAGAGTTCCGCCACCATCCGCACCCACATCCAGGCCACCCGCGAACGCCAGCTCCAGCGCTTCACCGGCACCAAACTAACCAGCAACGCCGAAATGCACCCCTCCGAAGTCCGCGACTTCTCCAAGACTTCCTGTATGAAAAGCCCTGCTCTGTCTGTTCATCTTAATGATGGGTCTATTGACTGATTTAGTATACTAATGCTAGTCATCGAGCGGAGAGGAGTTCCCATGAGCAAGCATATTAGTAACTCTTTCGCTTCCGGCTTGCTGCAGCTGTCTACCTCGTTAAAGTGCGCATCCAACCGTGCCGATGAAGTACCATTGAAGTACCAAATATTTTTCCTGGAGGATGAGGAAATTGAAGGCGAGTGTAAGTAATACCTCTTTACCAACCAGGATATACACAAGTAAAATTATCAAGGCTGGCGCACTTTTAGCAGATACAAAAACCATGTTCGCGAATTGGGATGTAACCCGTTCTGTAGGCGAAAATCTCAACCGTTTCCAACGAGAAAACATCTTTGGCAAGGCTTCGCGTTCCAGGATTGAAGATATTCTGGCAATCTTTCGCCAACGCTATTTAATTTCTGAGGCTGTGACACGGTCCCTTGTCAACCTTGTTCAGACTAACTTTCCCGCTGAGGCATTAGATCGAATCCTGTATTTTTATGCAGCTCAATCCGATGCCCTTCTTCATGACGCCGTCACTGTAGTACTTTCAGGATTTTACAACACAGGAAAGACTGATGTAACAGTCAGAGATATTCAGATGGCAATTTCTCGATGGGTAAATGCGGGGAAAACAACGGAGAGTTGGTCTGAATATACCATTCTTAGGGTAGCGCGAGGACTACTATCTACATTGCGAGATTTTGGAGTGCTACAAGGAGAAGCACATAAACGCCTGGCTCCTATTTATTTACCAGTGGAGGCATTTGCCTATCTTGCCTTTTATTTACAACAGCATCAGCCATCCGGAGAACGTCTTTTAGACGAGCCTGAATGGCAGTTATTTTTCCTTTCTCGTCATGCGGTGGAACAGTTCTTCCTGGAGGCGCACCAGCAGCATTTGTTGGAATACCATGCCGCTGGATCCATTATTCGCATCACTTTTCCGGCCGCATCTATTGAGGAGTATGCGCATGCTCTCACTCAAAGAGCGCATTGAGTTGCTTGAGAACGATTTGAAACTCAATCCGCCGGGCTTCATTATGTCCTCGGACCTGCCATTCGCGGTCTTTCGTTATGATCCATCGCTTCCCGATGAAGGAGAGTGGAAGATGCGTCGCGAGGTCCAGAACCTTGCCGTGCGCGTGGAAAATGCAACAAGGCGGAAGGTGCAGATACTCTCTCTCGCGAAGTTTTTTTGGCGCAGTATCGAAGAGTCTGAGGGACTTGATACCCTGGTGCAGTCAGAGCGAGACAGAGGTTTTGAAATTGCCCAGGAGCAGGTTAACGTCTATCTCTCTGATCCCGACTATCGGCCCTTGCCCGATCTGCTCGCGGAGGAGATGGCACACCTGGATCCCAATCGATCATTTGTTTTTCTTACCCGCTGTGCAGTTTTTGCTCCCGCTATATACCGTGTCTCATCGCTGCTTGAGCAAATGATGGGCAAAACGAAGGTGCCAGCCGTGCTATTTTATCCTGGTAGTTGGAGAGGTTCCCTGAATTATATGAATCTGAAAAGTGATGAGGAGCCTCTGGGGAGCTATCGTGTAAAAATCTATGGGAGGGAGTCATGAGGATCATCGGAGATTTGCTCCGTCGCAATCTCAGCCAGAAGATTGAGGAGATCATCAAAGTCGACCAGGCGAATGAGCAGACGGTCTATACGGAGATCACCGAGTATGTCGTAACAGATCGCATTCGAGGTCAGTATCATGAGATCCTTCGAGCCATTGCCGAGGCTCCGTCTGACCCGCACGAGGGCATTGGTGTGTGGGTATCCGGCTTCTTTGGCTCTGGTAAGTCCTCTTTTGTCAAAAATATCGGCTATGTGCTGGCGAACAGGACCGTCTTGAGTAAACCAGCAAGCGAACTCTTTGAAGCACAGGTATCTGATAGACATATCAGTGAACTGGTGGACTTTATTAATGTGAGCATTCCCAACGAGGTGATTATGTTCGATGTCTCGGTGGATAGAGCCGTCAAACGCTCCACCGAGCGCATTGCCGAAATAATGTATACCGTTCTCCTGCGCGAGCTTGATTACGCCGAGGACTTCGATATCGCCGACCTGGAGATCGAACTGGAAGACAAAGGCACTCTCGATAAGTTCATAGCAGGCTATGCCGAACGCTATCACGAAGATTGGCGCAGGGGACGCAAAGGCGCTTTGAAGATTTCGCAAGCGAGTGCCGTACTGCACGATCTAGAGCCGCAGACATTCCCCTCCGCTGATTCCTGGGCGCAGTCCCTACGCAATAAAAGTGCCGATATCACCGTGGGACAGTTCGTCGAGCGTGCCTTTGAACTATGCGCCCGGCGGCGTCCTGGTAAAGCCTTAGTTTTCATCATCGATGAAGTAGGGCAATACGTGGCGCGCAGTGCCGACAAAATCGAAGATCTGCGCGCCGTCGTTGAGCAGTTTGGCAAGGTGGGCAAAAATTGGCTCAAAGCGAGAAAAATTACTGCTCCTGCCTGGATCATCGTTACCTCTCAGGAGAAGCTAGACGAGGTGGTAGCGGCCCTTGACTCGAAGCGGGTCGAGCTTGCCAAACTTCAAGACCGCTTCAAGTATCACATCGACATGGCCCCAGCGGATATTCGAGAGGTCGCTACACGGCGCGTGCTGGCGAAAAAAGACGAGGCAGTTCCCCTGCTGAGAAAGTTGTTCAGTGATTCACAGGGACAGTTCAATATCGCCTGTCGTCTCGAACGAACTGCCAGGAAAAGCGAGATCACAGAAGACGATTTTGTGCAGTTCTATCCCTATCTCCCGCATTTTGTAGAGTTGTCGATTGATATCATGTCCGGCATCCGGCTGCAGCCAGGTGCCCCCAAACATCTTGGCGGCAGCAACCGCACTATTATCAAGCAGGCCTATGAGATGCTCGTCTCGGATAGAACTCACATGGCATCAAGGTCAATTGGCACTCTGGTAACTCTCGACAAAATCTTTGAGCTGGTTGAGGGTAACCTCTCGAGCGAGAAACAGAAGGACATCAGCGATATCCGTGAGCGTTTCAAAGATGATCCAGAAGATCATGGGATGGTTACACGGACCGCGAAAACCATCTGTTTGCTCGAATTTGTGCGTGACCTGCCGCGCACCGAAGCCAATATTGCGGCTTGCCTCGTGGATGAAGTGGGCAAACCTGCCCCGGTCAAGTCAGTGCAGCGTGCCCTGGAAAAGCTTGAAGCGGCTCAGTTTGTGCGCAACACCGAAGATGGATGGAAATTACAGACCGCGCAGGAAAAGAATTGGGATACGGAACGTCGCTCTTATGCACCGCGTACTCGAGACCGCAATGACATCCTGCGTGATATCCTGCAATCGATTTTTTCCGATCCAAAACTGAAGACCTACCGCTTCCATAACAACCTGAAAACTTTCCGCGTGGGCATTAATGTGGACGGGAGCCAGGTAGGAGACGAAGGGCAGATTCTCCTTTCAATCGTAACAGCAGATGATGACGATGCTTTTCCGCTTAAGGTGGCCGAGCAACGTAACGAGAGCCGCCAGGAGGCACATAAAAACAATCTCTACTGGGTCTTCGCGCTGACACCGGATATTGATGTCTTGATGGTCAACCTGTATGCTTCACGACAAATAGTGACAAAGTACGACCAGTTACGGGCGCAGAACCGCATCACCAACGAAGAATCTGCATCCCTCTCCAATGAAAAAAACGAGGTTATTCGTTACCAGGGTCGACTGAATGAGAAAATGACCCAGGCGCTAGGGCAAGGCCAGGGACTCTTTCGAGGCGTGAGCAAGGATGCATCTTCGCTTGGTAAGGCTCTGCCGGAGATCCTCAAAAAGTTCTTCGACTACGCCGTGCCCGATCTCTACCCAAAACTAGAGATGGGCGTACGCAATCTAAAGGGCACCGAGGCAGATGAGGTGTTGAAAGCTGCTAATCTAAACGCCCTTCCCCAGGTGTTCTACGGAGGAGAACAGGGCCTCAACCTGATCGTTATGGAAGATGGAAAGCCCGTATTCAACACCTCGGCTGACATCGCCAGGGAGATCATGGATTATATCAGGCATGAGCACTCCTATGGCAATAAAGTGACGGGAAAGAGCCTGGAGGAGCATTTTCAGGGCATTGGCTATGGCTGGGATCGCGATATGCTGCGCCTGGTGCTGGCAGTTTTGCTCCGGGGTGGAGCTATTGAGGTCACCTATCAGGGGCGTCGTTACCGCAATCACCAGGACCCGCAGTGCCGCGTGCCATTTACGAACAATACCGCTTTTCGCACAGCCTCCTTTGCTCCACGCGAGTCTGTAGGTCTTAAAACCTTAACGATGGCGGTACAGCATTATGAGGAACTTACGGGAGAAGAGGTGGATGTCGAGGAAAGTGCAATTGCCGCTGCCTTCAAGAAAGTGGCAGAGGAGGAGCAACAGCACCTCCTCCCGATAAAGGCAGTAGTTCAGGCTAATCGGTTGCCGGTTGCCGATATTGTGGATGATTACCAGCACACCTTGGATAGTATTCTCTCTGCCGCCTCTGACGATTGCGTGCGTATACTGGCAGGAGAAGGCAAATCCTTTAAAGAAGCTCGTGATAGGATGCGTCATATCCGGCAGGCGCTGAACGACGAGGGGTTAGCCAGGTTGCGCCAGGCAAGGATTGCTGTTGAGGAGATGTGGCCTGCACTATCAGCACATGGTAGCAATAGTGAGTTGCAAGCAAAGGCAGACGAGCTTCGCACGTTAATCAATACCGCCTCGTTCTTTGAACAACTTGAACGCATCGCATCCCTTGCGCGGGAGATCATAACGGCATACCAGCAGGTATATACCAGCCTCCACACGCAGCGTGCTCACACATACGATCAGGCCATAGAGGAGATCAAGGGACGTGCTGATTGGAATCTCATCGATGACACATTATCTTCTGATCTCCTCGCACCCTTATCGTCTCGTGCCTGCAAGGAGGGTGAGGAGTTACAGGAGAGCGGCGTTGCTCTGCTAGGTGATTTGACAATGCGCTGCCGCTTCTGTAATGCCTCGCTTGGTCAGCTCGACTCTGATCTTGCCGCGCTGGGAGGCCTCAAAGCGCAGGTCATTGCGCGCATGCAGCAAATGATCTCTCCCCAGGAAAAAATCAAGCGGGTCAGGCTATCGGATTTCTTTACTGAGGCCCTCGATTCCAGGGAATCTGTACGTAGTGCGGTTGAACGCCTGCACGAGGAGCTGCTTAAGCTCCTCGATGAGGGAGTCAAGATTATTTTGGAGTAGTAATATGGTGAGTCCACGCCAGGCATTTGAAGATAACATACGGCCAGCAGAGCTACTCCTCCGTGTTTACCGGCTATTAGAGTGTGATACCATCCACACCAACAATGAACTGGTAACGAAACTGAGAGCGGCTGTTGGAGCAGATGCAGATGAAGAGTTGATGGTGATCTATAATGAGATATTTGTGGGCCTCATTCGAGAACGAGCTCAAATTGCTTCCAGCTCATTGAAAAGGTCTGCATTAAACAATCTGCTCCGCCAATCAGTTGTGGCCGCGTGTACAGCATTAGATGCCTACTTGCCCTCCCTGTTGCGGGTTAACTTGCCGATTGTCATTCAAGCCAAAGGCCGGGATTTCTTCCCCCAAGGTCAGGAATTGCGCGATTACTTTAAAGACCTGTCGTTTGATCTTCCTGAAACTCTCAGATTGCTTAGCGATCCAAATGCGCCGTTGTTTATTGCAAACAAGATTCTTGGCCTCACTGCGTTCAAGTATCTCAGCTCAAAAAAAGGTATCCATGCAGTAGGCGCTTTGCTTTCCCTTGAAAAGCCATGGAACCAGATTGCTTCCAGGCTCCAACGAGACAAGAACGAGCTTATGAGAGTTATTGACGAAACAACCCGCAGGAGAAATGATATTGTGCATCGTGCAGATCGAGCGCAATCTGATCCAGATGGAGGTATTCAAGAAATTGGTTACGCCTGGTCTAGGCAAGCTGTAGATACAATTATGCATGTTTGTTTGGCTCTGGACGAATTGGTTACTGCTCAAATGATGCAGCTTCAACCACAGGCGATACCCAGCTAACTGGAAGGGATAATTAGGTAGATGGATAAATCGCTGCGCAATACGCTACGTTTAGTCGTCACGCAGTCGCGCAAGATTCTGGAAGAGGCGATTGGAGAACTGCTGCAAGGCCGATATGGTATTCATGTCAGCGGACAGGTAGAGGATGCTGCGGCCATGAGTCACCTCTCAGAGGAGGAGCAACAGCACCGCGAACAGCTTCTCGTTCACCTGGAGCATATTCGTGCCTCTGGCTTCAAACCCAAAGACGCCGTAGCGCAGCTTGTGCGTGAGATCGCCTTCACCCATCTGAACCGTCTCTGTGCTTATAAAATGATGGAGACCCGCCATCTCATTCGTGAGTCTGTCAGCCGGGGCGTGAAATCCAACGGATTCAAATTTTACCTGGCAGATCATCCAGAAGATGAGCAACTCTACCTGAGCGGGAAACAAGATATTGCTTATCGCCACTTCTTAAGATGGCTTGGCGAAACGCTATCTGAAGAGATAGGCGTCCTATTCTCTCCCCACGATTCCGCCAATCGACTCTTCCCACCCTATCATGTGCTGGAGCAGGTACTGGAACTCCTCAACAGCGAGGAATTAAAGGATATCTGGACAGAGGACGAGACTATTGGCTGGGTTTACCAGTATTTTACACCGAAAGAATTACGCGACCAGGCGCGCAAAGAAAGCCAGGCCCCCCGCAATTCCTACGAACTGGCCTTCCGCAACCAGTTCTACACACCACGCTACGTGGTACAATTCCTCACCGATAACACACTTGGCCGTATCTGGTATGAGATGCACCAGGGCAATACAAGACTCAAACAGCAGTGCACTTTCCTGGTGCGCCGGCCAGATGAAATCTTTTTGGCACAACCTGATTCTCCCGAAGTTACCCAGGCTCAAAACTGGTTAAAGGGCGAAGATATACCGGAGCCTGATGTATGGCCTCTTGCACATACGGTTGATGTATACAAACACGTTGACGACTTATGGGAGGAGGAAAGCAACCGGTGGATGCAGGAACGCCTGCCACGCCTGACAGTAGAAGGCATCAAGGAGTTGAAAACCCAGGAACTGCTCGACCTCCTATTTCTCTTCTGTCGCCAGGAACGCTCCTCTGAAGGTGTATTGGACAGCCTGAGCCGTGAAATCGCTATTGTCATGGATGCTCTGCGTGAGCGGGTTAATTCCCCGGACAAGGAGAATCGCTCTCAGGAAGAGCTACTTCGCGCTCCCATTTTCATTCCATATCGTCCTAAGAAAGACCCTCGCGAGATCAAGATACTCGATCCTGCCTGCGGCAGCGGTCATTTTCTGCTCTACTGCTTCGACCTGCTCGAAACCATTTACGAAGAGGCCTATGAAGACCCCGAACTTGGCCCCAATCTACAAAAGGACTATGCAACGCTGGCGGACTTGAAAAAAGCGATACCCGGCCTGATCCTAGCATACAATCTACATGGTATCGATATTGACCTGCGAGCCACGCAGATAGCAGCCTTGGCCCTTTGGCTGCGCTCGCAGCGAGCCTATCAAACGCTGAACATCAAGAGTACAGAACGCCCAAAGATTACTCGCTCGAACATCGTCTGTGCAGAACCCATGCCGGGTGAAAAGGACATGCTGGAAGATTTCATAAGGGGACTTCAACCCATGATACTCGGCAACCTGGTACGCACCATTTTTGAAAAGATGCAGCTTGTCAGCGAAGCAGGGTCGCTCCTCAAGATCGAAGAGGAAATCAGAGAAGCCGTACTCGAGGCGAAACAGCGCTGGATTTTACGGCCAAAGGGCGAACAGTTGGCTCTCTGGCCTGAGCGGGCCAGTGTTAATCCTGCACAGCCATCTCTTTTTGAGGGCATCACCAACAAAGAATTCTGGAACGGAGCCGAGGAGCGCGTGATCGATGCACTCCACCGTTATGCGCAGGGTGTTTCAAACGGTAGAGGGCTGGCCCGTCAACTCTTTGCTGATGACGCAGTTCGGGGTTTCGCTTTCATAGATATTTGGCAGAAGCGCTTTGATGTGGTGCTGATGAATCCACCATTTGGTGAGGCTAGTAAGCCATCGAAGTCCTATATTGAATATACATACCAGCGCACAAAGAATGATATCTATGCTGCTTTCGTCGAGCGGGGATTAGGCGTACTGGTACCTGGTGGTATGCTGGGTGCGATCACCTCGCGATCGGGTTTCTTCCTCTCGTCATTCCGCAGGTGGCGCGAGGAAATCCTATTAAAGGATTTCAGACCAACCGTTTTAGCAGATCTGGGATATGGAGTCCTGGATACAGCTATGGTGGAGACAGCGGCATATTGTCTGGAGGCGAAACTGTGAGTGAAACATTGTTCTTGAGGCTCTTATCGTACGATGATAAATCTGCTGCACTAGCTGATTCGATAAAGATTGTATTAGAAGGCCGTACTTTAGGTACTATCGTGAATGTCGTCAATCCCAAGTCATTTGGTCATATACCCGGTTCTACCTTTGCTTATTGGGTAAGTGAACGTATACGGGCAATATTTATGAAACTCCCTGCTTTTGAGAGTAAAGGGCGAACATTAAAACAGGGACTTGCTACAGCAGATGATCTTCGCTTCGCAAGATTATGGTGGGAAGTCAAACCTGAAAATGCAGTTTCAGGAACATTAGAGACAGAGCCCGAACAATTTCACCAACAAACTTATTTGGGTAGGCACTGGGTTCCTTTTGCTAAAGGTGGTACTTATTCGCCTTTTTATTCAGATATCCATCTAGTGGTGAACTGGGAACAGGATGGTGAAGCATTAAAAGAATGGATATGCCAAAAATATGAGTATTTAAATGGCAAATGGGAATGGGTTGTCAAGAATTCTGACTTTTACTTCTATCCCGGATTAACATGGCCACGTCGAACTCAACGAGGACTAAGTGTCAGAGTGTTACCAGCAGGGTGCATTTTTTCTGACAAGGGCCCTGTAATCTTTTCAAATTCCGATTCACTATATTATCTCTTAGGAATTGCCAATAGTATTGTATTTCAAGGTCTCGTAGCGCTCCAGATGGCTTTTGGTTCCTTCGAGGTAGGCGTAATACAGCGTACAGCGGTACCAGAATGGTCAGAAGCTGATGGAGCAAATCTCATGAACTTAACTTTGCCTAGTGTAAATATAAAGCGAAATCTGGATACTGCGAACGAAATTAGTCATATCTTTCATCTACCCGCGCTGCTACAAGCAAAAAGAAGGACACTCTTAGAAGGCTTTACTTCCTTGCAAGTACAAGTGAAAAAGGCACAGCAGCAGCTAACGGAGTATGAGCATGAAATTGATGATATTGCCTTTAAGCTTTATGGTATAACGGATGAGGACCGCCAGGCTATCGAGGAATCATTGAAAGTGGGTAAGCAAATAGGGGAGATTGAGAATGTAGAGGTAGAAGTGGATGACGATGATAGCCCTAGGGAAGGCGGTGTAGATACACACGCCCTAATCACCGATCTTCTTTCTTACACCATCGGCTGTGTATTCGGGCGATGGGATATATGCTTTGCTGTTGGTAAGCGAGAAACACCTGAGTTACCTGATCCCTTTGCACCTCTTCCCGTTTGTTCACCAGGAATGCTTACAGGTGACGATAATCTCCCATTGTCTGAAACTCTGTCTGAGTATCCTATTGATATCAACTGGGAGGGTATTCTGGTTGACGACCCCGATCATCCAGACGTTATCGTTTGCCGTGTACAGGATGTACTAAAGGCGATCTGGCAGGACAACGCAGAATCCATCGAGCAGGAGGCGTGCCAGGTTCTGGGCGTGAAGGAACTGCGGGATTATTTCCGCAGGCCTGGTAATGATGGCTTCTGGATGGATCATGTCAAACGTTACTCCAAGAGCAGACGGAAAGCGCCCATTTACTGGCTGCTCCAATCCTCAAAGAGGTCCTACGCGCTATGGCTCTATTATCATCGGCTGGATAAAGACATCCTCTTCAAGGCGCTGACGAAGTATGTCGAGCCAAAGATTCGCCTGGAGGAAAATCGTCTGGAGCAGACGCGAACTCAGCTGGCCAGTTTTGGAACAGCAGGACGAGAGGTTAAACAGTTAGAGCGGCAGTTCGATCGTCAGGAGAACCTGGTTGGGGAATTATATGATTTCCGGGATAAGCTGCGGCGTGTCGCTAATCTGCACCTGGAGCCCGACCTCAATGATGGGGTGGTATTGAATATTGCGCCTCTCTGGGAACTGGTGCCGTGGGGGGAAGCCAAGAAGTATTGGGAGGAGTTGCTGGCGGGGAAGTATGAGTGGTCTTCCATCAGCAAGCAGTTACGCGCCAAGGGAGTCATTTAAGATGGGCATTGTCACAGATTACCTTGTCAATCTGATTGCGAAGCAGGTGGATAGTGCCAGGATAGTGGTCTGGTACGATCCCGATGCCCAGTACAAGGAAGTAGCCAAGAAGCTGGTTCTGCCAGACACGACAATTGCTCGCTACGAAGGGAGCTTTTTTGCTCTACGCTACGAGATTGAGCCGATGATGGGCAACCTTGAACCGCCGCGCCTGGTGATCTATGTTCCTTTGAGCCAGGAAGATACACATCACGCGCTGATCGAAGCAGAAGTTGCCGGGGTGCTGATGAAGCCGGGACAACAACCTCCGGCTCGTAACACGAGGCTCGCGCTGCTCGCTCGACATGCTCTTAAAGCTGTGCTGGCGGAAGAGCGGCTTGCCACAATAGAAAAACAAGTGGAGGCAGGCAGTTTGAGCCTGGCCGACCTGGATAAACTGGCCGAGAAAGGCGCAGGGGTGACGAAAGGAGTGTTATCCCTCATTTTCGGCACGGGCGATCCACAAGAAGTCGCCTTGAAATTCCTGGCTGGTGATCAGTACGATGGAGAGCTTGCGCAAAAAGGCGGGTTTTCCGAGCTTATCTCACTGCTTCAGGAGGCATTTGACATCGATGCTGCAGTAGAAGAGAGTTACGAGACATACCGCACAAGGCTTGCACGATACATCCTCTCGACCGATTTCATTGCCGGTCTCAAAGGAGAAATAGCGGCAAGCCTTGCTACAGTGAAGATTGCAGCGAGGCCGGCGGCTCGCGAAGCGTGTATCGCACTGGCCGGTATGTGGCGACAAAGACGTGACCTCGCCATGAGCTATGAGATGCATACCGGTCGGGTGGAAAAGGAGTTGGATCTTACTGCGCTCAATTTCACATTGGAACAGCTAGCCGATGTCGAAACCTTTCTAGTAGCAGAGCGAAAGCTACAAGACATTGTTGGACGTGCACTGCTAATGCAAGCATCGGAATCGCTGCTGGAGTTAGCCACAGCCCGGCAATCGAGTTTCTGGGCGGAACATGTGCCGGAGGTGCAGGCGCAATGGGCGCTTATGGTGGTCACCGGTCACGTTCTTCTGGAAGCGGGCCGCATCGAGCAAGGCCTTAAATCGGTTGGAAATGACGCCGGATCGATCTTCAGTGCATACACGACGGGAGATCAACCCTGGTGCCTGCTCGATACGCACTACAGGCACATGGAACACCGTTATTATGATGTCAGCTTTCAGCTCAACGATCAGTTCGAGCAGTTACTTTCCCGCGCCAGGCAGCGCTACATGGAGGTCGGATCAATGCTGGCGGAGACTTTCCTGCGAGCATACCAGGGTCAGAAATTCCACATCAAGGGAGCGCTGCTCCAGCGGGAGATTTTCGATAAGAAGGTGAAACCGGGACTCGCACGAGGGAAGGTAGCTTATGTCTGGGTCGATGCTCTGCGATACGAGATGGGCTACGAACTGGCTCAGAGTCTGGTGGCAGATGCCGATGCGGAGATAGATGCGGCGCTTGCTACGGTGCCGACCATCACGGAAATCGGCATGGCCGCGTTGTTACCTATAGAGCAGGAACCCCTCAGCGTGGTTTCGGTGGGAGAGGGCAAACTGGCTCTGGATATCTATGGCATGCGTATAAAGGATCGCAGAGATCGGGTGAATTATCTGCAAAGCTATGCGGGAGTTGGTGTTAAAGTCTTTGAAGCCAGGCTTGAAGATATCCTGCCCAGACCTGGCAAGCAGATCCGCGAAGGTATCAATAGCGCCGACCTGGTGCTCATTACGTCCCAGGAGATCGACGCGATGGGAGAGGAAGATAATATCTCGCTTGCGCGTGAGACCATGGAAAAAATTCTGCTCCGCTTGAAAAATGCCTTTCGTGTGCTCGGTCAACATGGCATCAATACGATTTTCATTACCGCAGACCATGGCCACCTCTTCCTTGAAGAACTCAGTGATGATATGAAAATCAATGCTCCTGGTGGAAACACGAAAGACCTCCACCGGCGTGTATGGGTAGGCCATGGAGGTTCCGCCGATGCTTCCTATATGCGGGCTAAACTTGCGGATTTCGGCCTGGGAGGAGGCCTGGAAATCGCCGTTCCCTGGAACTTTGCCTGTTTCAAAGTAAAAGGTGGGACGGAAGCCTATTTTCACGGTGGTATGTCTCCACAGGAACTGTTTATTCCTGTAATCACATTGACTCCCAGAAAAACCAGTGCAGGGACAACCGGTACGATAAGCTGGAGCCTGTTACCAGGAAGCCAGAAGATCAGCACGCGCCTTTATTCAGTAGAGATCACGGGTAGGGCTACCGGTCTGTTTGAACTGGTACCGCCAAAAGTGCGCCTGGAAGTGCGCAATGGGCAGCAAGTTATTTCAATGCCCGTCAGCGCTTCTTACGGCCTTGAGGAAGCCACAGGGGATGTGCAACTCAAACGGGATGAAAACGACCTCCATGCAATTGAACCGGATACAATTGCTTTAGTGATCACAGAACCGGCGCAGAAAGCCACAGTGTCTATCCATTTATCGGATGCCACAAGCGGAATAGAACTGGTGAGCATAGACAAGATAGAGATGACTATAGCAATCTGAGAATAAAGAAGCTCTCAAAGAGGTAACTCAAGATGCCTGAACTCGACCAAAAAGCAACTTCTGTATTTGCCGGGAAGGTAGTCCGTAAAGATCTGGTCAGAAAAGTGAAGGTCGGAGCGAATGTCCCGGTCTTTGTGCTGGAGTACCTGCTGGGTAAATACTGTGCCACTGACGACCCTATAGCCATCAATGCAGGTCTCAAAATGGTCAACTGGACGCTGGCAGAGAACTTTGTGCGCCCGGATGAGGCCAACAAAGCGCAGTCCTTAGTGCGCGAAAAAGGGAAACAGACCCTGATCGATAAGGTGAAGGTACGCTATCTCTCTGACGACGATAAATACTGGGCTGAACTCGTCAATTTTGGTCATAAATATGTCCACATTCCAGAACGCTATATCCGTGAGTACGACCGGGTGCTTATGGGTGGCGTCTGGGCTCAGGTAAATATCACCCACCAGTACGATGAGGATGCTAAGGGGAAACGCAGCCCGTTCTGGATCGAAGACATGAGGCCAATTCAACTCGCCAGTTTTGACCTTGCAGAGTATCGCCAGGGCCGCAGCCAGTTCAACGCGGAGGAGTGGATTGATCTGCTCATCCGCAGTATCGGGCTGGAACCGACGCATTTTGAACGGCGGCTCAAGCTGCTGTTCTTATCCAGGCTGATCCCTTTGTGCGAGCAGAACTACAACCTTGTTGAACTCGGCCCACGAGGCACAGGCAAGTCCTATGCGTACCAGGAATTGAGCCCCTACACGATCCTTCTAACCGGTCCCACCACCGTCGCCAACCTCTTCTACAACATGGCAACAGGGAAGATCGGGCTGGTTGGCCTGTGGGATGTTGTCGCATTTGACGAAGTTGCGGACTTACAGAAAATGCCCAAAGAAGTTGTGACCACTCTCAAAACCTACTGTGAGTCAGGCACGTTTGCCAGGGGGAAAGAAGCCATCTCAGGAAGCGCATCAATCGCGCTGTTTGGCAACACGAACCAGCCGGTGGAAGTGATGGTGCGCTCATCCCACCTGTTCATTCCCCTGCCAGAGGTGGTGCGAGAGGATATGGCGTTTCTCGACCGCCTCCATTTCTACCTGCCCGGCTGGGAAGTGCCTAAGATGCGCATCGAATATTTCACCGGCAACTACGGGTTCGTGGTGGATTACCTGGCGGAGGCGCTGCGGGAATTGCGCCGGCACAATTTCACCGAGATGATCGATCGCTATTTCTCTCTTGGATCACACCTCAATGCGCGTGATGTCAAAGCCGTGCGCAAGACAGTATCCGGGCTCATCAAGCTGATATATCCAGATGGTGAAGTTTCTCGAGAGGATATGGCCGAGCTAGTCGACCTTGCACTAGAAGGTCGCCGCAGGGTCAAAGAACAGCTAAAAAAGATGGGTTCCTTCGAGTACCATCAAACCTCGTTTTCTTACATCGATAACGAAACCCATGCAGAGCGCTACGTAGGTGTACCAGAAGAGGGAGGGCGAGATTTAATTTCACTTGACCCGCTCGCGCCAGGTTCGGTTTACACCGCCTCCGTAGACGACCAGGGAAAAGTCGGTCTGTACCGCCTGGAGGTGGGATGCTCTCCAGGCACTGGCAAGTTAAAAGTGGCTGGCGGCATCGAAGGAACCATGAAAGAATCCATCCAAAGAGCATTTGCATATATCCAGGGACACAAGACGAACATGGGCATTGCCCAGGCGGTTGATACAACCGATTTTCACGTCGAAGCCATCGACCTCCTCGCCAATCATATCGCCTGCGATGCAGGTATTAGCCTGGTAGTTGCCATCTACTCCGCTCTCAAAAAACATGCCGCGCTGCCAGCTCTGTTGATTCTTGGTGATCTGAGTATCCAGGGAAACATCAAAGCAGTGCGGTCCCTCGCCGAACCACTCCAGATAGGTATGGATAACGGGGCCAGACGGGCGCTGATACCGATTGAGAACAAACGCCACTTTCTAGATGTATTGGCAGATATCATGGAGAGGGTTGATCCGATCTTCTTCAGCGATCCTATGACGGCTGCAATGAAGGCGCTAGGAATGAACTAAGATAACATTGGAGCGTGAGTTGAAGGGGAGGCCGACATGGTTAGAGATCCACAGTGACATCGTGGCTCATCCTCGCTATGACAAAGAAGGGGCGTTCGCAGTCTGGGTGAAAGTGCGGAATATGTGGCTTAATATCCTAAGACATGTAATGCTCTAAATGCTCAGACGAGAAGATTCCTAGGAATCTTAGAACCAGCTTCCATGTATACGTTGAGTACAAGATGTTACTATTTCTCAGGCAACAAAAATAGCATGTAGCAAAGGAGAAAGAAGTCACGATATGGTACGTTGGAGTGGTTTTGTACGTGCAGCTGTCCAGGCGCAACGGCAAGCCGAAAGGCAGCGGCTCGCTCAGATACGTGCCCAAGCGCAGGCAGTGCGAGCCGCGGAAAAAGCACAAAAAGCATATTTAAGCGCACAAAAAGCTGATCAGAAGGAACGTACCAGGTTGTATATAGAGTCACAAGTAGCGCAAGTGGCTTTGAAGAACGAGCAACTTGAAAGGGATGTTGCTCGATTAGAAAACCTGCTTACCGAAGCCCTTGCAAAAGATGAATTCATCAATTTAGAGAATCTAAAACAGCCTCCCCCGATTATCCCAAAATTTGATCCAGGATCATTAATTGTGCCAGAACTACCTCCTCTATTGCAAAGATACCTCCCTCCTGAATTGTCGGCTATCCAAAAATTCATACCGGGAGCTAAAGAAAAGCGTGTCCAGGAAACCGCTAATGCACATGAACGATATCAAAGAGATGTAAAAGCCTATGCAGCCAGAGAAGCAGACCGACTGAAGCGCCTGGAGGAAGTAAACGCCAAATATGAGCTTCAAATAACGGAAATTCGCCAGAAGGTGGCGGCGCAACAGGCAGAGGTTGATAGATTTAAGCAAGATTTTGCAGCCGGTTCCCCACCTGCAATTGTTGAGTATTTTACAATGGTACTCGCTTCAAGTTCCTACCCAGAGAACTTCCCACAGCACGCAAAACTGGCTTATGTGCCTGAATCAATGCAACTCGTCGTTGAGTATGACCTTCCCTCCTTGGAGGTCGTTCCTGAGGTTAGCTCCTACAAATATGTCAAGACAAAAGATGAAGTTACCAAATCGGTGAGGCCTTTGGCACAACGAAAAGCTCTTTATTCCTCTGTTATTGCTCAGGTAACTTTGCGCACGCTGAAAGAGCTATTCAAAGCTGATCGCTCAGGATTTGTGGAAACGATTGTGTTCAATGGCTATGTTACCACTATTGATAAGGGTACAGGTCGACCCATACGAACCTGCCTGGTGACATTGCGTACGAGTCGTGATATTTTTACTCAACTTGAATTGGGCCAAGTTGACCCCTTAGCCTGTCTCAAAGTGCTCAATGCATCCGTTTCAAAAAGTCCTTCGGAACTCGCCCCAGTGCGTCCCGTACTCGAGTTCAATATGGTTGATCCTCGTTTCATCGAAGAAACAGATGTGCTTTCAGGGTTGGATCAACGCCCCAATCTCATGGATCTCACCTTTTTAGAGTTTGAGTCACTTATCACCAATCTTTTCCAAAAGATGGGGCTGGAAACACGACTGACTCAGGCATCACGTGATGGTGGTGTAGACTGCGTTGCCTACGATCCTCGGCCTATTTTCGGCGGGAAGGTGGTCATTCAAGCTAAACGGTATAAGCATACGGTTGGTGTAAGTGCTGTGCGTGATCTCTTTGGCACGGTACAAAACGAAGGGGCATCAAAGGGAATACTGGTCACAACTAGCGGGTATGGTAAAGCCTCCTTTGAATTCGCTGAAGGAAAGCCTCTTGAACTACTCAGTGGGAGCAATCTTCTGTATCTTTTGAAAGAGTATGCTGGCGTAGATGCGAGAATCATGATGCCGGAAGATTGGAAGGATCCGCAGTCTGATGCTCAAAGTGAATGAACGCACGAGGGAATAACGCAAAAATTGTACAGAACTTCACGATTCTGAGCCCCTACGTTGTTATTTTTCGCCATACACCCTATATAGATCGGAATTTGCGCGTATTTCGTGCATAAATTCGCTGCTCCACTGGCGAGCCATAATATTCTGAAAAGCTTTGTGCTTAACTGCGGAATGGGCCTAAAGAATCGCCACATCGAAGAGTTTGTCCACTGGAAAGATTCTCCTCAATATCAGAGGGCACTGAATAAGTTGCTGACTGATCTCAAGGTTAAGATATGATCAAGACGATTGCCCCTCTGCTGGCTACTTGAGCTATCTGTTTACAATTACCCGTTTGATGAACGGATATACCAGGTAGTTACCACACCAGTTTAATACTCGATAGCTATACGCCGCTCCTCAAACTGGCTCGCACGATTGCCGACCTGGCTGATAGTGATTTGATCGCGGCCAATCAGGTGGCGGAGGCGATACAGTACCGGCCGAGGGTGGGGATGTAGTGTTACGAGTTTGCTTCGGCCACGTGGCGCAGGTTGTCAAAGGAGCGTTTCGCGGCGTATACGGTTGAGGCAATCGAGATGAGCTCGCCACACGGTCGATGTAGAGCGTTGGGACTTTGATGTCCTCTTCCCTGGTCTGCCTCTTAGCTGACGGGCGAGTTACGCCGAGAAGATGTGAACCGCCATGGCTGCCAGGTCAAAACCGATATGCCCACCACCGTTCTGCGTCAAGCCAACCTTGCAGTTCTCCACCTGTCTCTTCCCAGCTTTGCCTTGCAGTTGCCACACCACTTCCACAATCTGGCCCAGGCCCGTTGCCCCAATTGGATGTCCTCGAGCCAGCAGCCCTCCTGAAGTATTGACAGGGAGTTTTCCTCCCAACCACGTTACCCGGTCTTCAATCAGTTTTGGCCCGTCGCCAGGGGCACAAAACCTCAAATCTTCGTAGATTGTGATTTCTGCCGGAGCAACCGCATCGTGTATCTCAGCCAGGTCTACGTCCTCCGGGCCTATGCCTGCCATTTCGTACGCTTGTGCCGCAGCTCGCCTGATGGATGGAGCCATAGAGTGGTCATCACCGCGGCCGGAGACCAGCACTGAAGCGTCCACTCTCGGCCCTTTGAGACCTCGGCTGCGTGCGAACGCATCGCTTACAATGAGTGCAGCCGCGGCACCGTCCCCCAGGGGAGAACACATAAGGACTGTCAGTGGGCCTACCACTTGTCTGCTTTGCAGCACCTCTTCGAGTGATACTTCTTCCCTATACTGAGCAAAGGGATTCAGGCTTCCATGGTAGTGATTCTTGACGGACACCAGCGCCATCTGCTCGCGCGTTATCCCACCAACTACCTCCTGACTGGCAGGTTCATCGGGATTGAGCATCGAGAGGTAGAGATCCATGAACAGGCTTCTATCCTTAGCTTCTGCGCCGCCTCTGCCGAGCTGCTTTTCTAACTCGGCAAGCTCTGTAATATCCACCGCGGCGTTGAATGCGCGGAACGATTTGGCTTTGTCCGGGTCGGAGAGCTTTTCTACACCCAGCGCCAGGACACAGTCATACAGGCCAGCGGCGACAGATATCCAGCCCAGATGAAATGCTGTGGATGCGCTTGCGCACGCATTTTCGACATTGACGATGGGTATCCCTAATATCCCGGTCTTGCGCAAAACGACCTGGCCACGTATGGTCTCCTGACCAGTGATCAACCCGGCTACTGAGTTGCCGACATAGGCGGCCTCTACTTCCTTCAGGTTGAGACCCGCATCCTTTATGGTGTTGTGGACCGCCTCCTCAGCCAGGTCCCGGAGATCGCGACCGAGGTATTTGCCGAACCTGGTCATGCCGACACCTGCTACTCTTACCTTTTGCATTGTCTTCCTCTTTTATCCGCTCAATCATTATGGATCTCTGGAGACGAGGTACCGACCACTTAGCGATTCCACATCCTGCCGGAAAATTTTTGCTGAGAGCCAGAACCTCCTAAGAAGGCGACTTATCGAACGTTCGATGAAAATAATTATACGTAGCGTCTCCTCCTTTGTCAATCCTTTACAGCATACTCATACATACGTTCCTCGACATAAGATAAAGGTGAAAACGAAGTACTCGCCAAAGGCTGAGTGAATTTGGTATAATAGTGGCAATGATGCTTGGCTGTATGTTTTATCCTGCACGCTCAGGAACAGCTAAATGAGAAAGCGTTCAATAAGGAGCACTCTTTAGAAACTATGCACATTCGATCCAACCAGCGGCGGGTAGCGAATGGGACAGAGGGACGGATTCGGGAGGTGGCACTCCGCCTATTTGCGCGGCAAGGCTTTCAAGCAACAGGTATCCGAGAGATTGCTGCTGAGGCAGGTTTCACTGTCTCAGCATTATACTATTATGTGGGAACCAAAGAAGAACTCCTGCTTGATATCCTGCTGAATACTGCTAGCTCTATGGTCACCTCTGCACTTCGCATTGGGTCGAGTACTGAGCCCCACGAACAGAAACTCGCCGCGCTTGTGCTGTTACACGTATGGTATAACGGTGAGCACGCGCAGCAGATGCAAGTGGCTAATACAGAACTGCGCTCTCTGAGCGGCGAGGCGCACCAGCAGGTGCTTGACTTACGCGACCGTTACGATGCTATATGGCGCGAGGTCATCACGCAAGGAAATATGACGGGGATATTTCAAGTGCAAAATGCCAAATTGGCTGCCATTGCGTTGATCGAGATGTGCAGTGGAGTTTCCTATTGGTATCGGCCACATGGTGAGCTCACGCTTACACAGGTTTGTTATATGCATGCAGACTGGGCACTGGGCCTTGTACGAGCTGTGCGAGATGGAAAACCTGTGCGGGCAGCCGACCTGAACCTCGTTGATCCAAAGGAACTCTATCTGCCCGACATTACCCCAGATAGTTAAGACGCCTTAGAGATATACGTCACGATTCTGACTCCCCGGTCTCTTATTACTTCAGCAAATTCATTGGGTGCTGGGGGCCCAACGATTGCTCCAGTATATGCGGTGATCCTATAGAAGGTATACGGTAGGAAAGCAGGATCTCTTCCATTCATGTTGTATTTCATTACAGGCCAGCAAGCGGAGGTACCGTATATCCCCAGGTGGTCCATATCTGCAAAGTCGAAGGATAGATAACCTATCTGATCTGCCATTTGATTCATGGTTTCTTTTCCTCCCCTTTCCATGTCGAATAAGCCAACTGGAAGATCCAGTCCAATTCTTTCAAGGAAATTTGGATCTATTGCTCCAAGAACCATTGACAGGCTATGCACTTCTTTCGGTTCTATGATTAAACGTGCATCAGTCACATGGCCCAGGAGGGGAGCTCCTTCAATGAGTATGGGGGTCTCTTCATTTGAAAACCGTCCTCGATCCCATTTGCATAGGAAACCTTTAAAGGAGTGCAGGTGAACTTCTTCAGGAGACAGGCTTGCTCTAAGAAAATTAACTCGTTCAAACTTGGCCATGTTCATAGTTTAGCGTGAGAAGCTGCCAAAAACAAGAGTTTGCGCATTTAAAGTGAGTGATGGAGGGAATGGAGGGAATGCGGTCTCTTGACAAAGGGGGAGGGACTCAGTATACTTTATTTTATCGAACGTTCGATGAAGTTGCGTATTTCCGGGTTCCCAAATCGGTGGGAACGGCCCTTAAGTGTTTTTCTGACGAAAAGATGCAGCCTTCGTCAAAAAAACCATCGCGAGTCAATGGCAATGACATGTTTCGTAGGGTTGTTCACTATTTGTACGATGAAGAACAAATTAACGTTTGGTGTGAGTGAAAGCACTTCGTCTAGAGGTGATTAGAGGTTGCCTACGTCAAGACAGCGAACCATTGATGGGCGGGCACTGTCTCAGTGAGCTTTACCTGCTGGCGCTAACTCACACCAAACACATGAGGCCGTAACGGAGGAAAAGCAATGGCTATCTTACAATTTGAGTCTTCCTATCAGCAGGGCGTCAAGCCGCTAACCATCAGTGACGAAGAAAAGGCCGCTGTCCACAAGGCTTTCACACAGACCCCCTCAATCCTGCAACTCTTGAGTACAGTTCGCAGCCGCCGTTTTGGTATGGGCTATCGCTACGAGTCTGGACAATCAGAGCAGATGACCTGGGGTAAAGGAAAGACTGTTGTCCAGGAGAAGGGTCCCACGGCATATGTCTCGAAAATGCAGCCGCACCCTCTCTCAGAACTGGAGGAAGCGATCATCGCCTGGGCCGCCTGTGGCCCCAACGGCGTGATCGCCGCCGACCTACCGGTCAAGGGCGACATGAGCACCTGGCTGTGCTGGGCCGGTCGCACCATCCCTGCACCCTGTAACGACGTATCCGTAGACCTGTTCATTATCAATGATAGCGGCACCTATTTCTACCGCCCCATCGCCGAGCGCATGGCCCCGGTCGAGATCGCCTCTCCCGACGATTACTGGAAGATCCTTAAGTGGTATCGAGAGGATCGCGTCAAGATCTCCGATCAGCGCATCGACATCGGCTGGGACAGCACATTTGATGCCTACGGTGCCCCCCATGCCAACGTGGTGGGTCCCTGGCAGTACAACGTGAACCGCCCTGGTTCCACCTGGTTCCTCCCTGTGGCTGACATGGGGTTCGAATGGGTCAATCTTCTTTTTGCCGCCTACGAGTGGTGGCACGTCTACCTGATGGACCCCGATACTGGCAAGCCCTGTGGCTGTGACGAATTCGTGAAGCCCGGAATGCTGGAATTGGGCGTCCCTGTACCCCTCTACGACGAGCTGTTGCTGCTGGCCACGCCAGGTCACCAGGTAGGCTGCCTTGTCCAGAACATCCGCCTCATTAGCGAGGCTCTGGGTCTGGGTGCCTGGGTGTTCTGCGGCCTGGTAGACGACGCCGTCCTTGGTGGCTACCCCGAGGTTGCCAAAGGGCTCGGCTTCCAGTTCATCGAACGCGACCCTGCCAAGAACCCCAACAAGATCTTGTCATCGAGCGGCTTGCCGGGAATCAAGGAAGCGGCAGTCGTGCCCTCGCCTCAGTTCCCTACGGCGGAGTCTGTATGTCGCTACGTTCATGATGTCCGATACAAGCGCGGCGCACACTTCTCCAAGGAGGACAACTGGGCCATACGTAACCAGGCTCCCTACAAGCCTGAGGTGATGCAGGCCATCCTGGAGGATCCGAATATCAAGATCTCCCAATGGGCATACGATGCAGCCGTGAAAACTGTCGAGTACATCGTCAACAAGTGGGGTGTCTGCCCGGCCTTTACCAACCCCATCCAGTGCCAGTTCACGGCCCAGATTCATCACCTGGACGTCGACTACTACCGCACCATGCACGCCGGAGCGGGAGAGGGCCAGGAGCCGTTCATGCTGACAAACCAGACTCTGAACCACTTCCGAGACTGGCATTCTGGCGAGCCTGATCCGTACGCCAAATGATAATTGATGCCGAGGATCAAGCGAACGAGGCAAGGTAGTTCGCGTTCAATGCAAGTCAGGGATGGAATGGTTTCGTGTTTTCAGGTGGATGCAGAAGGATCGTTCAACCATCCCTCCCTGACGGCAAAGGAGGAACCATGGCCAGGTACACGGCGCAGATCGGCACCCGTTCGTGCTGTGGAAAACATCGCTGGCCGCTGGTGGACATAGTTGAGACCCTGGCTACCAGCGGCTTTGAGCATATCCTCCTGGAGGAGGTCGCGTTCGCCGGAGAGCGTGTCGGTTTGACTCTACCCCTGGAGATAGGCCTCAGAGGTGACAGAGCCCAGGCGCTGGTGGATGTCATCCTGCACCGTCTCTCCCAGTCCTTGGGGAGCAACGTCCTGTGCTTCACCGGCAATTTGACGGTGACTGCCTCAGTCGAGGCTGATGATATCCGGGCGCAAGAAGGCCTCACCCTCCTCAAGAGCAATGGCCTGAGCTGTCGCCTGGATCCCATACGCTTCCTCGCTTCCACCGAGGTGATGTAGATAGCATGTTATAATCATGGAACGCTACCAATTCGAGATCCGCTTTCGGCTAGCAGCGGAATTAAAGCAAAGTTACTCTTATATTGAGATGGTCCGTTGCCTGGGCAACTCTGGCCTACGGGATATTGTGCTGGAGCGGGTGGGCTTTCTGAACTACAAGGATACCCCCCTCGCCCTCCGTCTCCCTTCTGATATGCGGTCCCAAGAAGCGGAGAGCATCGGCCATGAGCTCATCAGAAGCCTTGGAGAAGCCCTGGGGTGGGACCCTCGCCATTTCTCCGGCACACTTGTCCTTTGGGGGCAAGGGAGAGCCAACGAGGAAGATGCCCAACGGGCAAAGCAGATGTTGATCGGGCAAGGATTCACGGTCTTTCTGGAAGTCCCACGATAAATCGGGGACCTACAGTAGCCCGCCGATTTATCGTGAGGGTTTTGAACGAGAAAGGGGATGATCGCATAAGCATTAATACCCAGCGGTAGATGTGCAGAAGTGTCGTTGAGACGGGCGCAGGAAACCCATCTCCGATTCACCTTATCTGTGAGAGGCGAGGTGTTGTATGAACATCGGGTCCCTTTTGACGAAAGCTAGTCGACTCTACGGTGACCGGCTGGCAATCCAATATGGTGAGCAGCAACTCTCTTACACGGAACTGAACCAGCGGGTCGGCAGGTTGGCACAGGCTTTGCAAACCCTTGGTGTACGTCCAGGAGATCGCGTGGCACTTGTGCAGCGGAACGGGCCTGCTTTGTTCGAGACGCTCTTCGCTTGCTTCCGCGCTGGTGCCGTTGCCGTCCCGATAAACGTGCGACTGCATCCAGAGGAGGTAGCGTTCATCTGCCAGGACTGCGAAGCCAGGGTGTTAGTGGCAACAGATGAATATGTAGCCTCCGCTTTCCAGGCGCGCAAGCAGTTACCGGAGTTGCAACTGGTTGGGGTTGAGAGTATTGCAGGTGCCATCGATTATGAGAAATTACTCTCGACCGCTGATCCGATGACCATTGATGCCACGGTCGAGCCAGACGATTACGCCTGGCTGTTCTATACCTCCGGCACCACTGGTAAACCCAAGGGAGCTATGCTGACCCATCGCAACCTGCTGGCGATGACGATGAACTATTTTGCGGACGTGTACCCGCTTGCCCCTGAGGATGTCGTTCTCCATGCTGCACCGCTGACCCATGGGAGTGGTTTATTTGGACTGCCAGCGATTGCAAAGGGTGCAACCAGCGTTATTCTGCACACGCCTAGTTTCGATCCCCGGACGGTCTTTACCGTGATCCAGCACCTGCGTGTGACGACTATCGCGTTTCTTGCCCCGACCCAGATCAAAATGTTGCTCAACGGGCCATACCAGTCCTACGACTTGAGCAGTCTGCGCTGTATCCCTTACGGTGGAGGACCGATGTATGTTGAGGACATGGTGAAGGCAGTGGAAGCCTTTGGACCCGTGCTCGTTCAGATTTATGGCCAGGGCGAAGCACCCATGACGATCTCCTACCTGCGGCGAGAAGAACATGTGACGCGTGGCGACCCGCTTGCGGAACGACGCCTCGCTTCGGCGGGGATTCCTCGTACCGATATGGAGGTGCGCATCGTCGATGACGACGATCACGAGGTGGCAAATGGGGAGATTGGAGAAATTGTCGCACGAGGAGGCGTTGTCATGGCAGGGTACTGGAACCGGCCTGATGCAACGGCTGAGACCTTGCGAGGAGGCTGGTTGCATACCGGCGATATCGGTATGATGGATGCACAGGGCTACCTCTACTTGCTCGACCGTAAGAAAGATATGATCATTAGCGGCGGCAATAATATCTATCCACGGGAAATAGAGGAGGTCCTGCTCACGCACCCTGCGATCTATGAAGTCGCGGTGATCGGCGTTCCCGACCCAATTTGGGGCGAAAGTGTCAAGGCGATCATTGCCCTGCGTACTGACATGATGATAACAGAGGAGGAAGTGCATGCCTTCTGCCGGCAGCACGTGGCTAGCTATAAGAAGCCGCGAACGGTCGAGTTTGTTCCAGAACTGCCCAAGAACGCTTACGGCAAGATTCTCAAGCGTGAGTTGCGTGAGCAGTACTGGCAAGGCAGGGAGCGCCGCGTTTAAGTCCAGGCACTGCTTGCTCCCCTCACATGAGGGGAGAAGCCAGGATGTATCTGTTTTGTACTATACTGCATTAGGCGACTGCTAGTTAGTTTCAGTACCCTCAAGCGGGTCGTGAAAGGACAGTGCTCATGGCACCCTTGGAGGGAAAGTATACACACCACACCCGAAAAGGTCAAGTGCAAATGCATTAGGGTGGCCGTTGCCTGATGAACCTGTGTTTCCTGCCTGCTCCAAGAGTTGGCTTGTGTTTTGCTATCGTCGATGCTCATGGAGAAACGGTTCATCATCCGTTTTCTCCCCTACAACCGAAAGGAGAAAAGACCTATGAAGTTCTTAGAAGCCGTTGGCAAACGGCGGAGCGTTCGCTGGTTTAAAACGTGGGAGCCTGTTCCCCAGGAAAAGATTCAGCGTATCCTCGAGGTAGTGCGCCTGACGACCTGCCCTGGCAACTTGCAGCCCTGGCGAGCCGTAGTAGTTGAGCGCGACAGGCTGGATCCAAAGGTGCGCGATCAGCTATTGGCGTGTGACAACTGGCAAGGGGCACACACCCAGGCACCCGTCTGGATCTATTTTTATGCGGACCCGGAAGGCGCTCGACCTGAGACATTTGCTGCAAGGACAAAGGAACTCGTCGATGTCGGAGCTTTACCCGCCGCCTTTGGCTGGAACACTCCGGCAATTGAGGGCGCCATTTTCCAGAATCAATCGATGCCTGCAGGGATGCCTGCGATCAATGAACTTCTGTATGGGTTACCTTACGAGATGAGCGCCAACGTCGCCTATGCAGAGACGGTAGGGGCATGCGCAGTGGCGACGTTAGCTGCGGTTAATGAGGGGCTGGGCGCATGTTTACACATGATTGCCGCCCCAAGCAAGCAGGAGGAAGCCAAGCGACTGCTCGGTGTGCCTGAAAGCTTCGTGCCGGTTTGGCAACTGCTCATCGGCTATCCGGCTGAAGACCCGGATGCCGGTGGCATGCGCCCACGTCTCCCGTTCGAGCAGACCTTTTCCTATCAGAAATGGGGCGAGCCGTTTCATCGAGACGCGCAAGTCGTTGCCGATCTCGAAGCCGAAGGACTGACGCAGCCCACGGGTGAGCCGAAGCCCTACCGATTCGATGAACTCAAGTATCTGGCACGCATGTTTGGCTATCCCGTCTAATGATCTTGTATCAAAGAGCAATGGTGAGCAGGAGCAGATGCACCCTGCTCACCATTCTGAGTCAATAGAAGGAGATGTTCGTGAGTGCAACCGAGGACAGGCAGGGACAGGGGCCTGCAGACGTACGGGCGTATCGATCGATACAACTGTGGATGGACGTCGTCAACAAGATGTACCACTTAAGCGAGGCGGAATGGGAGGGTAGGCTCCAGATCATTCAGCAGTTCTGTGAGGCTGAGGGCAAAGATCCAGATGAGATCATTACCGAGGCGCGAAGTGATCGTGCCGAGAAGATCGACTACATGCGTCGACTCAAGAGCTTTGTGAAAACGCTGACGCCCAATCCCATGCTGGCCCATGACTACGAGAACATCATTCGCAGCTTCTTCATCAACAATGGTGCCAGGGTCGTCACCAAGCCCTATCCCGACGTGTACAATCGATCTCAGTGAGACACATGACGATGGTCGCTCCACTCAGTAGCGGGGGAACCGGGCAACACATCCATTTTATCGTCCGTGTCCACCAGGCTCACATGACGTATCAGCACCTGCTAGCCATCTGGCAGGCGGCTGATAGACTGGGCTACGACGGCGCCAGCCTATACGACTTGCTGGCTGCTCCTTGTCTGGAATGTTGGACTACCCTCACGATGCTGACGATGGAGACCCGTAGTATCCGTGCGATTCCAATGGTCCTCTCGCATACATACCGGCACCCGGCTGTGCTGGCGAAAATGGTGGCGACGCTGGATACAGTGTCTGGAGGACGGCTCATGTTGGGTCTGGGTGCAGGAGGAAGCCGGCGTGATCACGAGGCATCTGGCATCCCCTGGCGGCCTCTCCAAGAGCGGCTGGAGCAGTTGGAAGATGGTATCCAACTGCTCCGCTTTCTCTGGTCTGGCCAGGAGGGACCTTTCAGGAGCCGCTCCTACGGTACAGTGGAGGGCAGTGGGTTCCCTCAGCCAATCCAGCCAGGAGGGCCACCAATTCTCGTCGGGGGGCATGGAGAGCGCTACGTTTTACGTACAGTGGCTCGTGTGGCCGATTTATGCAACATTGGTTTCGATCTGAGCCCAGTACAATGGCAGCATTACAAGGAAATGTTAGAGCGTGTCGCTAGCGAAGAGGGGAGAACTCCTGCAGCAATCAGGCTCACCCACAACGCGACCGTGATACTAGGCTCGTCTACAGAGATGATCCAGACGCAGGTTGAGCGCTATGCGCAGGTGCAGGGCCTGTCCGCAGAAGCTGCGAAGCGGCGGCTGGCACATGCACTGGTCGGGACTCCGGAGCAGTGTGTGGCTCGCTTGCAAGCATACGTGACGCTCGGGATTCGCACCTTTTTCCTGGTGTTTCCAGATTTGCCAGATCTCGATTCACTCATGCTTTTTGCGGCAAAGGTTCTTCCTGCTTTTCGCTCCGGGAGACCTTAACAAGACTACCGGTACGTTGTTAGCTTCTTGTTCTGGAGGGATGAACCGTGGTGTTCTCATTCGCAAAGAATTTCGGCTGCAGCAGTTTGATGGCAAGTGCATCATGATTTGCGTAATATGCGGTGGCACAGGAGGAGCCAGGTTGGCTCGTGGCATCAGCCACGTCTACGACCCGGCAGCCCTCACCTACATCTGTAACGTCGGGGACAACATTCAGTTCTTTGGCCTGAGCATTTGCCCCGATATCGACGCAATCATCTACTATCTGTCTGGCTCTGTTGATTTCGACAGGGGCTGGGGGCTACATGATGAGAGCTTCAATCTCCTCGAGAGCTTACGTCTTTTTTTTCCGGATTTCTGGTTTGGCCTGGGAGACAAAGACATGGCCACCCATATATGGCGCTCCGAACTCCTCCATAACGGAGCAAGCCTCTCCGAAGTCACTGCGCGCGAGTCCCAACGATGGGGCATCCAGGCTCGCATCATACCTGCAACCGACACCTGGGTAGAAACGTGGATTGAAACGGTAGCCCGTGCTGCACTTCATTATGAAGAGTACTTCATCCGCTACCGCTGTGAACCGCGCGTCAGCAGGATCCGCTATGTGGGTATAGAAGACTCGCGACCAGCTCCCGGCGTGCTCGAGGCCATTGCATCCTCAAGCACCATCCTTATTGCCCCGAGCAACCCTGTTGCCAGTGTTCTCCCCATCATTTCTGTACCCGGCGTCAGGGAAGCCCTGGTGAGCAATAGAGAGAAGATATGGGCCATCTCGCCGGTCATTGAGGCCCTTGAACTACCTGCCGGCGAGAGGATACGCGCTCGCAGCCGCGAAAGGTTGCTGGCCGCATTTGGGCTTCCTCATAGTCCTGTGTCTGTGGGCCAGTTGTACAAGGATTTTTGTTCTCATTTTGTGCTGGATGAGCGGGATTTCGTATGCAAATCGCAATTCGAGGAGATGGGATACGACGTACACTTGCTGAAGACGGACGCTCTCAGCCTCGAGCGACAGAAAGACTTCGCCCGCGAACTCCTGCAAATAACCGAAGGCATTGCCGGAGCGGGTGTGGGAACAGTTTCAGGAGAACAGACTGCGAGGGGGTGATCTTATTGGTCGAGTTTTTATCCGGGCTGGAGAGCGTTATACTCCAGCGGCGCTACTCCCATCCCAACGAAACTTTCCTGAAGTGGAAGGATCAGGAGATAGCCTGGGGTGACTTTGTGGACCATATCTACGCAATGGCTGCAGGATTCTGGGATGCGGGGATACGCACCGGGGAGAGAGTTGCTCTCATGATGGGCAATTGCCCAGAGTTCCTCTATACCTACTATGCCATAGTTTTCATGGGTGTGGGAGCCGTTCCGCTCAATATAGCGCAGCGAGGCGATGCTCTCGCCTACATCCTCAACGACTCGGGCGCATCCGCCATCGTCATAGATGAGGGGCTGTTAGCATATTTCAACAACATCAGGGAACGTGTGCCCAATGTGCGGCTAGTCATCGTCCGTGGATCCATACCATCCACCATGAGCGATGCGATCACCGTTGAGGAATGGCTCAAAGCTGGGGGAGATCGGCCGCCCATCGACCCACATGCCGGAATCCCTGCCGACAACATCCTCTACACCTCCGGCACCACCGGTCCTCCGAAAGGTGCCATCAACAAGGGCATTAACCCGGCCAACATTGTGAAGCTGTGGGAACCAACCGGCGTACGTCCTGGAGAAACTGTCTATACATCCCTGCCGCTCTTCCATGGGAACGCTCTGGGTGTGACTACGTTGGGAGCAATTGTGCTCGACTACAAACTAGCGCTCGGGGAGCGCTTCTCCGCTTCCAGGCACTGGGACGAGTGCAGGAAGTACAACGCTGTGGAATTCAACACCCTCGGCGCAATGATTCCGATCTTGCTGAAACAGCCGGAACGGTCGGACGACGCTGACAATCCCGTTCGGGTAGTCCTCTCCGCAGGCTGTCCTGCATATGCCTGGCGGCCCTTTGAAGAACGCTTCAAACTTCGGCTGGTCGAGTGGTTTGGTATGGTCGATTCTCCTGGTTTCCTGATGAACGCCAGTGGCAAGGTGGGTTCTATGGGCAGGCCTCTGCCAGGGTTTGAGTTTAGGGTCGTTGATGACAACGACCATGACCTACCGCCGGGCAAGATCGGTGAGCTGATCTTCCGCTCACCTGGCGGCAAATCAGTGGCATACTACTATGGCAAAAAAGAGGCTACGACCGATGCATGGCGCAACGACTGGTTCCACTCCGGCGATCTGGCCTGGGTAGACGAGGAAGGCGACTACTACTACGCGGGCCGCAAGAAAGCATCCATGAGGCGCAGGGGGGAGAACATCTCAGCCTGGGAGATCGAATCAGTAGTCAACCAGTACCCGGCGGTGCTAGAGTCCGCTGCACACGCAGTCCCATCGGAACTCTCAGAGGACGAGATCAAGCTGGTCGTGGTTCTCAAGCCTGGGCAGACCGCCACTCCAGAGCAAATTCTCGATTTCTGCCGGGGGAAGATGGCCCACTACGCTATACCCAGGTACGTCGAATTGAGAGACTCGCTCCCGAAGACCGGCACACACCGTATTGAGTACAGCGTATTGAAGGAGGAGGCGTTTACCGGGAGGACATGGGATCGCGAAGCGGCTGGGTATAGCGTCTCCAGAGATCAATAACAATTGAGCGATGGAGAGAGAACTATGCAAAAGGTAAGAGTAGTAGGAGCTGGTATGACCAGGTTCGGCAAATACCTGGACCGAGGGATGCGAGACCTAGCGGAGGAGGCTGTTCGTAATGCCCTGCAGGACGCGAGTCTGGACATTCAGGAAATACAGGCCGCTTATGTCAGCAATTCGGTGGCAGGTTTAATCACGGGTCAGGAGGCAATTCGCGGACAGGTCGTGCTACGCCACACCGGGCTGATGGGCGTTCCCATCGTTAACGTGGAAAATGCGTGTGCCAGCGCCTCCACGGCGTTCCACCTCGCCTGGATGGCGGTCGCTTCCGGCTTGTACGAATGTGTTCTGGCGCTGGGTGTAGAAAAGCTCTCCGACCCGGACAAAGCCAAATCCTTGCGTGCCTTCAACTCCGCCGTAGACGTTTCAGAGCTTGCCGAGATAGAAAAGCGACTCGGCAGGAGTAGTGGGGGAACCAGCGACAGGAGCCTGTTCATGGACCTCTACCTCTCGATTCTTAATTCCGGCGCATCTGACAGCCAGGGGGCTGTCGAAGGGATAACGCGCGAACAGATGGCGCTGGTCTCCGTCAAGAATCACTACCACGGGAGCCTGAATCCCTATGCGCAGTACAGGGAAGAAGTAACGCTCGAACAGGTGCTGCAAAGCAGACAAGTGGTAGGCCCGCTGACGGTCCTTATGTGTTCCCCCCTGGGAGACGGTGCCGCGGCTGCACTCATTGCGAGCGAGGAGTTTGCTCGTAGCAAAGGCCTCAAGGGTCCGCGAGTGGATGCCTCGGTGCTGGTCTCGGGGCGAGGGGACGATCGCTCCATGGAGCCATCTACGAGGCGAGCCGCCACGAAAGCCTATGAAATGGCGGGCATAAGCCCGGAAGACGTAGATGTTGCCGAGGTCCATGATGCCGTTGCGCCTGCTGAACTAAGCATCTACGAGGATCTGCGCTTCTGCGCTCCCGGCGAGGGGCCAAAGCTGGTTGCGGACCGGATAACCTGGCTAGGAGGAAGGCTGCCCGTCAATACGTCCGGAGGGCTCTTGTCGCGAGGACATCCTATTGGGGCGACAGGGCTGGGTCAGATCGTGGAAGTGGTGTGGCAACTGCAAGGCAAAGCTGGGAAGAGGCAGGTAGAGAACTGCAAGGTTGGTTTGACGCAGAACGGTGGTGGGCATATTGGCTTTGATGCGGCGGCCTTGGCGGTTCACCTCTTCTCGGCATAACCCACTCGTCAGCTAGAGATGTAATTTGGGATGAGAAGCTAGAAGGTAGGTAGCCATGACCAGCCTGCATGCAGCACTCGTAACACCTTTGATCGGTCCTCTGGCCCCATTCGGACAAGCCGGCGCCACCGGGCTTGCCTTGTGGGCCAGGCATGCAGTAAGCCTACCGCCGCCATGGACTGGCGTGGAACTTGATGTGCGAGACATAGGTAGCGACGCGGGTGCTGCTATGCGTGCTGCTATTGATACCCATCCGGATGTGCTGTTTGGTCCGTACGGAAGTAGCACTATGCTGGTTGCCGCACAAGCAATCGAACGTGTTGTCTGGAACCACGGCGGCGCAACCTCTCAACTTGCTCGCCCGGTGTTCCCAGGGGTCATCAACGTGCTCTCACCGGCTTCAACCTATTTTACAGGGGTACTTCAGGCTGTGCGCGCGTTCGATCCGGGTGCAGCGACAGTCTCTCTCTTCCATACCACCAGTGGTTTTGGTCGAGATGTGGCCGCTGGCGCCATAACTGCCGCAGCCGCCCTCAATTTTGAAGTACAAACTGTACCTTTCGAGCCATATCATGCAACTTCAGCAGCATCCATCGTACCGCGTGCAGACATTCTGCTGGTAGTGGGCAACTTCGCTGACGAACTCGCTGTGGCTCCAATCTTGTTGACTCGCACCTGGCGTACTGCGGCATTCGTCGGAGCAGGTGTTGAGGAGGTGCTTGCTCCGCTAGGCGACCAGCGTGAAGGGTTGCTTGGGCCTGCACAATGGATAGCTACTGTGGCTCTCGAACCTGATGAAGGACCTGACTCTGATTGGTTCGTTACAAAGTATAGAGAGGCTGCAGGAGTTGATCCCCCTTATCCAGCAGTACAAGCATTCGCAGCCGGGCTACTTTGCGCGCGCTGTCTGCGAGATAGTGGTAGTTGCGATGATGCGGCCCAACTCGCCGCGGCCTGCCAGTTGGCCTGCACTACACTCTACGGCGCGTTCCGCCTCGATCCGCTAAGTGGCCTGCAGTCTGGTCACCAGATTCTCATCGTACAGTGGCAGCAAGGGATCCGCCGTGTCGTGTGGCCTCCAGAGCAAGCAGAGCGTCCTTTGCTTTTGCCTCTTACGAAGTGAAGGGTATACACAATCGTTCACGCCGCTCTTCTGAGATGCTGATTGAGAACGTGTGTCTGATGGAGAATCTCTCTAAACACCAACCTTCCGTGCTAGAAGGTTGGTGTTTAGAGAGGAAATCTACCAGGCAGGTGCCCAGATACCAAATTCGTTGTTATCGAGGTCGGTGAGCTGGGCCCATTTACCCCAGGGTTGAGTGCTGAGCTCCTGGGTAAGAGTGACCCCACGAGCTTTGAGAGTTGAGCAGGTTTCTTCTATATTGTCGGTATGCAGGACGAAGCCAGTCATGCCCGTTTTGTCGCCGCCACTCTGGCCTCGCAGGCCGAGCATGATATGGGTCTGTGTGCCGGGAAGAGCAATTTCAAGCCAGCGCTCAGTTTCGCTCATGGGCTGGTCGTCTACCTTTTCAAAGCCGAGCTTGTTAGTATAAAAATCGAGGGCTTTGTCTTGATTGCTGACGCCTATAGTGATGGTACCGATTTTCGTGAACATGTTTCCTCTATCCTTTCTGTTGATCGTCATTAGCCGTTTATACGTATACCGACCGGGTTACGTATCCCTAATCAGGTGTCAAAAACGTTGGGTTTAATGAGACAAATAGATCCATTGTGTATGGATCACTCGGAGAAGATTTTCCCCCTTTCTTTAAAAAACGAAGAACTTTCACAGTCTATCACTGATTGACTGAGAAAGTAAGATAGATATCCTATTCTTGTTGATGCTATTCTACGCGGCATCTAACGTGTAAAGACAGTATACTCCCAGGGATGCGAAAAAACTTCTCCGATCTTGCTCTTTTCTCACGCAGAGCGCGTGAGGGTGAAGATCAGCCGAATACAGCCCACGCGCTGCATGCTGTGCGGGAAGATGTGCGACCCGTTCGATGAAAGGAAGGTTGTGCTCGACGATGATGACGGAGGTTACTGAGATAGATATGTCACAAGTATACGTGACATGCGGTAAAAAACCATAAAAACGGCCATCGAAAATATTAAGGCTACGTAAGTTGACACTTACGTAAATTTATGCTAACATATAGACATGGTCGATCGTGTTTTACAGGCGATTGCTGAACCGCATCGCCGAGAGATTTTGATACTGCTCCAAAACACCGAACTTTCGGCGAGCGAGATTGCTGCACATTTCACCGATGTGACTCGTCCCGCAATCTCACAGCATCTGATGCTGCTCGCTCAGGTTGGCCTTGTCACTATGCGCCGCCAGGGAACAAAACGTCTCTATCGGACCCGTCCAGAAGGGCTTGAAGACTTGCGCCGCTTTCTTGAAAGTTTCTGGGATGAGCAGCTTCGCGTCTTGAAACACGCAGCTGAAACTGAAGAAGGGAGGACTGACCAACTTGGTCCTTCACCAACCTGATGACAGTACGGTCGTGACGCGCACGATTCATATTGCGGCAAGACCTGAAACGGTCTTTGCATTCTTCATCGATCCGCTGAAAATGCGACAATGGAAAGGCATCAACGCTACCCTTGATCCTCATCCACAGGGGCAGTTTCAGGTCGCGCTCAACGAACAGGACACCATTCGGGGTGAGTATGTGGAGGTAGTTCCCTATCGACGGATTGTCTTTACCTGGGGCTGGGATGCCCCTGATAGCCTGGTGCCGCCTGGGTCCAGTACTGTAGAGATCGACCTTGTGCCAGATGCCAACGGAACGTTCCTCCGCTTGTGTCATCGTGGTTTGCCAACACAGGCGCGATCTGCCCACGAGGAGGGATGGGACTACTATCTGCCACGTCTGGCCCTCGCCGCAGGAGGCGGCGACACTGGAGCTGATCCCCAGGCGCAGCGGCACTAATACGCCTGTATTCGAACAGCACTATGTATTGGAGTTCATCCATACTTCATTCCATTTGGAAATGAAAGACAAGAGCAATGAATTGTCTCTTCAACAGGAGGTAACACCCATGAGTCACTCGCAAGAACAGATCTATCTTCTCACGATTCGCGGTACCCTTGCACCCCCCTCGCTCGAGGCAGCGCGGCAAGTGCATAATCAGACCGCTGGAGCCCCAGATGGTGTCGCTGCGGCAAAGTCGCTTGGTGATTTGAGTCATATGGTCTATGTTCCGGTGAATAAGGAATTGGCAGAACTCTTTATTATGGACCAGTGGACAAGCCCGAGCGGGCTCAACCAGTTCTTCTCCGATCCGCAGGTGCAGCAGGGAGCCGCAATGATCTTCACCCAACGGGACCCGGTGGTATGGGAGCCCGCGGAAGGGTTCTTCACCTACCATCTCCCAGCACCCACAGGACACAACGACCGTTTCTTCGGACTGATTCGTGGGCCCGTTGCTTCCCGTGAGCAGGCCCGCGCGATTCTGAATCAGGTAACGAGTCAAGGGATCCACAAGGCCAGGGCATCCGGGCATTTGTCCCATGACGTGTACTTCCGACTCGCTCAACCAGGAATGCCCGAGTCTCTCGAACTCTTCGCAGTCGATGGATGGAGCGATCTTGAAGGCATGAATCGGTACTACGACGATCCGGATTTCGGTCAAGCCCTGGGAGGACTCTTCACTGCAGAACCTGCGACCTTGTTGTTGAAGCACCCGGCTGGCGAATGGGTTGAGTGGTAGGGCATATCGCGATGGCTTGAAAGGACGCAGATAGGGCTTGCTCATTCTGCGTCCTTTCAAGCCAGAGCCTGAGATCAGACACCCTGGTGAACCAGTAGAGGAGAAAACATTCAACCGTCGTATGGAGGGATGCGGGAATGCCCCGCTCCCTCCATACGACGGTTGAAGAGAGTTCATTTCATCTAGTGAAAACCATACCAGCGTTGTCTGCGCATCCATTCAAGGCTATGAATGCCGTCAGTGCTGTTAACGCCCCAGCGTTGGGCTGCCAAATCCAGGCCAATGATTGTGAGTACTAAAATGAGAAGTGCCATGATATGCCCTCCTTTGATCCTTTCTTTCCCTCTTTCCGAGTGACGAAAGCTGCACAGAGAAGGCTATCTGCAGATGTTCTTCTCTCAACAACTCGAGTCCGAGAAGTGTAAGACAATGTTTATAGCTATTTGCTATATCTATTATAGCATATTGCTAACCAAAAAACAAGAGCACATTTCATTGCTCTGCTGCTCCTGTGGTTTATTTGAAGTTCATGTCCCGGGGGATAGACCACGAATTTTGGCTCATGGCAATCGCTCGTTTGACGAAGGACTCGTCATCGTTCTTGAAGGGGTCGGGGTCGAATGGCACCTGATAGGTTTCGCTTTTGAGGGTTCTTCTAACTAAACCCCTCTGCATTCCATTCAATACCACAAAAGCGAAGGCCGGTTGGCTCTGTGTGGCTGGTCTACGCACAATAGTCCAAGTTTGGAGTCGGAGCTTCATGGTTATTCCTCCCCTTGAAGTTGTCTCCCTTATGCATCTGGAACATCTTCAATCAATGCAGTAACCGGAACCTCAAGAGCTTTTGCTATCCGTTCCATTACATAAAAGTCCACATGCCTGTAGGGGTCATGCCACAGCCGCCGTACTGTGCTCAGCCCTACATCTGATTTACGAGAGAGCGTAGATATATTATATCCTTTTTGCTCTGCGATCTCTCGTACTTTTAACCGTACTGCCATACCATTCCCTTCGTGTCAATTCACGCTCATTTTTCCCAGTCAGGAATTGATTTACGAATATTCTGACATCCACTCATAATTCTTCTGGCGGGCCGCAGGCCCGCTTTGAGAAAGAAGGAGGATGCGAGGATTACCTGTCCCCCAGACAGGGTCCCTCGCGCTCCGGCAAGGGACTCGGTCCCCTGCATCCCTGATTTATGAGTGGATCACAGCACATTTCACAGAGATGATACAATACAACGCAGAAGACCAAAAAGCATCAGCCGTGGGAAAAATGCAGGAAACAGACCAAAAAAGAGGGATAGCTATGACGACAAATGAACATTCCAAACCAACCATTGGCTTCATCGGCATGGGACATATGGGCAGTCACATGGCCCCACGACTGCTCGCTGCCGGGTATCAACTTACCATTTATGATCGCACCAGGGAGAAAGCGCAAGCCATCCAGGGCGCTACCGTTGCCGGGACTCCTAAAGAAGCAGCCGCTAACAGCGATGTGGTCATTTCCATCGTGACCGATGACGCCGCGCAGGAAGAGATCATGTTTGGCCCGAACGGCGCACTTGCCGGTACGCACGCCGGCTCAACAATCATCGACATGAGTACCGTTTCCCCCAGCGCCTCACGCCGTCTCTACAAAGCGGCGCAAGAGAAAGGGGTGGCGATGATCGATGCTGCCGTTTCGGGAAGCGTGCCCCAGGTGGAACAGGGCAGCCTGGTGATCTTCGTCGGCGGCGAGCAAGAGACTTATCAGCAGAGCAAACCCATCCTGGACATCCTGGGACAAAACAGCTTCTCTATGGGCCCAAGTGGCATGGGGACCACCATGAAGCTGGTGGTCAACACCCTGCTCGGCCTGGGGATGCAGGCCCTGGCCGAAGCGATCGCGCTCGGTGAAAAGGCGGGCATAGAGCAAGACCTGCTCCTCGATGTGCTCGGACAGACGGCCGTGCTCACCGCCGGTCAGAAGTCCAAGCTGGCCAATGTGAAGCGCGATCAGTATCCCACGCAGTTTGCTCTCTCGCTCCAGCACAAGGATTTTCGCCTGATTCTAAGCGAAGCCGCTGAGATCCTGGTGCCCATGCCGGCCACGGCGGCAGCCGAACAAATGTATACCGCTGCCATGGCAAAAGGGATGGATGAGGATTTTTCCATCATCATCAAATTCATGCGGGAACTGGCCGGTGGATCGGCATAGTCCGATATCTACACCCCCCTCCCTATTTGAAATGTATTGCCCTTTGCTACGTCACAAAAATCAAACTGGACTGACCTCTAAACACGCTCGGCTACCCTGTTTTCCTTCACGATACGCGCCCAGCCAATGCGTGCATTGGATACCGCCGGCTGCCAGTTGCTCACCGTTTTAAATCGGCCATTCGAGATGCGCAAGCTGCGATGTATATCGTCATACTTCGTTCCTAGCAACATCCGCATCAGCAGGTCTGGCAGAGGCCGCAGGTGCTTGCGCCCGACCGCGTGGGCTACCGCGTCGAACATATCACCACGTCTCAGCGGTTCGTCGTCAACAATATCATAAATGCCGGAGGGAACCGGTTGCATCAGTGCGGCGATGATGGCTCTGGCTGCGTCCTGGATCCAGATTTGCGGCAAATAGGCATCGCGCGATCCGGGGAAGGCGGCGATCCCCCTGCGGGCATAGCTGAGGAATTCCCACGTTGCAGGTGACTCAGGTCCATAAAACGCTCCCATGCGCAGCGAGATCCCTCGATGCTCGTTTCCTGCAAAGCTGGCGGCGGCGACCTCGGCATCGAGTGTGGAGTCCAGCGTAGCAGCAGACTGAACAGGGGTGGTGCCAGCATCAATCCACCTGTCACCGCTGTCCGGATAGACAAAGGCAAAACTAGGATAGATGAAGGTCTGTACTCCACCGACGGCAAGGGCAGCCTCGACCAGGTTGCGCGTTCCCTCACGGCGGATGTGGTCATTCTCTTGCCAGGCCGAAAGCCGACCCATCTTCATAGTCGGTGGGATCCTGGTAGCAAGATGCAGGATGGCGTCGCTTCCAGTCAGCGCTGGCTTGAGGGACTCGACCTCGAACAGGCTGGCTGGTACGGGGTCCGCACCCAACTTACGCAGCACAGCAGCGTTTTCCTTTGAGCGACTCAATGCACGAACACTATGACCGGCATCGATGAGTGCCTGCACAACCGGGCGCCCGAGCACGCGGGTCGCTCCCGTTACAAAAATTTCCATAAGGTGATACTCCTTCTATTCAACCTGATACATCTTTTCTTTGAGTTGGCCCGGACACCTCTTCTGTGAGGTGTGACCTGGGCAATTACCCTCTCATGAAATGTTCTGTATAGGAGACGAAAGAGATATTGAAAGTGTGAGAGTATCACCGGCGAAGCTGCATCTGTCTTTGAATATAGACCAGTTTGTCGGGATTGATGACTTCGTAAAGGCTGGTAATATATTCTTCTGTCGTCTCGCAGGCGATAATTGCCAGCAACGTCTCTTTGCTCCAGACGAATATTCCCAGTTTCCCGTTGATCCAGCCTGAAGAGTAATGCAGATCAGGATACCAGGAAGGCACCTTGCGTAAGAGTCCTCGCAGAAGACTCAAGACCCTCTCCCGGCCATGCAGCGGATAGGGAGCAGCGTATACTTTACCGCCGCCATCGGCCCACCAGCTCACATCCTCCTCCAGGACTGCGGCCAACGCTTGCACCTCACCCTGTTGGGTTGCTGCCAGAAACCGTTCGATCAGGCGCTGCTGCGCTTCTTGTGAGGGCGCGGTATAACGTCTACGCTGCTCACTGAGATGAGCTTTCGCTTGATGGAATATTTGTCGACAATAGGTGGCGCTCTTGCCCACAATCTCGGCAATCTCTTCGTAACGATAGGAGAAGATTTCGTGCAGCAGAAAGACAGCCCGCTCATACGGTGTCAGGCGTTCCAGGAGGAGAAGAAAGGCCAGGGAAATCGATTCGTGTTGTTCAACAGTGTGCCATGCGGGATCTTCCTGGCCCGTTGTCAGGATGGGTTCAGGGAGCCAGACGCCGACATACTGCTCACGCTGTCTCCGTGCTGACTTGAGGTAATCGAGGCACAGGTGGGTCACAATGGTGGTCAGGTACGATTTCGTGGAATGGATCTCTTTGGGAGAGGCCTGGGCATACCGCAGGTAGCACTCCTGAACAATATCTTCTGCATCGCTGGCGCTGCCAAGCATGCGATAGGCGATCGCAAAGAGCAGCTGATAATAGTCATGATAGGTTTTTTCGAGGCTTTCTTGTTGTGCCATGTTCTCGTTTTGCCCTCCCTTTACAGTCAGACAAGCCCTCGGCTTCCAACCTCATATTCTCTCTTCGTGCCCTTTCTATACTCACTGAATAAGTCTAGCACATGGAGGGAGAAATAAATCCATGATAGAATAAGAGGAATGAGCACATCAAGAAAGGAATTGAAGAGGAAACAATGATGCGAGATCGTTTAGCAGAAGCTATTAAACTGCGTGAAACGGGACGGGCCAGGCAAGATCAAGCCCTTCTGGAGGAAGCACGAACACTCCTTTTAGACCTGGCTGCTGCCTACCCAGATGATGCCGAAATCACCCTTCAGACCGCAGTGGTTCATGACAATTTGGGACTTGAACGAGAGTCTATTCCCTTCTACGTACGAGCCCTCGAACAAGGGCTCTCCGGACCAGATCTTGAAGGAGCCTTACTTGGCCTGGGAAGCACGTACCGTGGACTGGGGGAGTATCAGAAAGCGGAGGAAACATTACGTCGAGGTGTGAGAGAGTTTCCTCACAACCGGGCCCTTCAGACCTTTCTTGCGATGGCCCTGTACAATACGCAGCAGTACAAAGAGGCGATGGAACTCGTTTTGACCAATCTGCTGGAGACGACCTCTGACGAAAAACTTCAGTACTTCAAAAGGCCTCTTTTGTACTATGCATCACATCTAGAAGAAACCTGGTGACGAAGGAGCCGAAGAGCCAGGAGCGCGATCCAGCACCAACCGATGAGGATGGCGATGCGTTCGAGCAGGCCAGCCGGTGAGTTAGGGAGGACGCCACTTTTATCGAGTTGCGCCACGACGAGGCAAGCGATGAAGGATCCCACGAATAAAATCCCTGTGACCAGTGAGTAAAAGGACCAGCCGCGCCATGCGGGGTCGCTTGCGAATCGCCGCGCCAGCACAAAAATGGCAATCGTCAGAGAACCGAAAGCGAGAGGTGCGTTGGCGCCATGGATCGTTCCATGCAAGGTTTGGGTGCTACTTGAGGTGCCCGGTGGGTAATAGCCCAGGCTCGGGTCGCTGACAAAGAGGCCAGCAATAAGGAGGGACAGCCCGAAGACGCCCAGCAAAAGCGGTCCCCAGACCGCGCCTTTGCCCGATCGAAGCACCTGTCGGAGCCCTAGAGCGAAGCAGAGCATGAGCACCCCACAAATGAGGAAATTCGCGATCTGCATCCAGCCTTGATTGCTCAGGCTAAGATCGCTTACAAAATTGTGCCAGGCGCTGTAGCCGGGGCGTGTAGCACCCTCGACCAGGAACACCAGGATGAAGAGGAGTGGGCCAATCGCACCACACGCGATCAGAAGTCTGGTTACCAGGGGGGAACTCAGCTTCTGATGGTTCTCTGTCAGCATATAAAGACCTTCCTTTCCTTTGTTCGTGCTCAAAAGGTCAAGGTGATAATTCCTTGCTTACTGGCTCACTTCGCTCGGCGCCTTTAATACTGCCACAGCGGCGGGAATACTACTGATGAATAGTAGAACAGTACCGGCAATGACGATGGCGGTTTCAACGTGATACGGCACAAAACTGAAGAGTAACACAGGCAGGCGACTAAAAATCAAACAGGTGGCGGCCCACACGGGGATGGCTCGCGACCGCCAGAGTGCGAGACCGAGTAACGTCGGACCAAACACCGTGCCAGCACCAAACACTATTCCATAGTAGGCCATCACCCCAGTATTATTCCACCGCTGAGCCAGATCGACAAACTGCGGATTGCTGCCCCAGCGCGCGATATCGTAGAAGAGAGCATCCTGGCCAACATACAGGGCGAGAGGAAGAAAGCCGAGCAGCGAAATAAACGCACCACTACTCGCCAGCCAGGGCGCGCGGCGATTCGCCAGCCATGCCATGGTGAGGAAGCCGAGCGGCAACAAGTACGCAGCGATCAGTTGGGCCACGAGATGCGTCTGATCCATCAGGTCGCTGTCCGTGGCATTCGTCGCGACAGCAGAAGCTATGCCCTGTTGCGTCCCATAATAAGGGGGATTAGTAGAAGCCGCGACCAGAATCGCTGCTGTTCCCAGGACCATGCAGGCAGCGAAAAACAGGCGTTGCAAGCGATAGATACGAAGAGCTGATTTCGCCTGTGGTGACCGATTCTCCACGAAACTCATTTTGACCTACCTCCTTATTCGTCCCTGCATAGCCTCTGCTTCCGAACAGTTCACGAGTTGCGGCCAGGATGCGCTGGTGCGTCTCCTCTGCCTGACGTTGGCGCACTCATGAGTGATAGGGGCGTTTTCCCTCGCTGGCCTGAGATGCGTTTTCCATAAAAGTAGTATACACTATTCAATAGGTCAAATGCTAGTCAATAGTCGTTCCCTGGTTGCCAGCCTCGGTGTTGGAACCAGTCGTGAAGGAGTGTAGCCGCTCTGCCAGGCATCCATCAAGGTCGTGACAATAGCCTTTAGGCTCCCCTCGTTTATGGCACTCCTGAAGGTCAGTTGATGCCCGGCCTCGCCACCGAGGTCCCATCCACCCAGAATGGATGCGTGAGTGCTGATCTCAATTTCAACAACTAGGTGCTGGCCAACCACCCTGAAGTCCGGCAGGCCTTTAATGGCATCCACCAGCTTGAGTTGACGGACTTCCCGTTTGTCGTCGAGTTTTCTTTGCCCGATGAGGCCATACACAAAAAGGGCACGGAAAATTACGCTCCTTCAGTAATTGGGATGAGTGAGACGATCAACATGTGGCAGTGGTGGTGTGACAACGGCAGATATCCTCCATGAGGCATCCTCACTTACTCTACCACTTGCAAAAGGACGCGATTATTCGGGTCAACTTTCTCATTCAGCTTAAACGATCCGATCTGTTTGCCATCCGACGCCCGCAGTATCTGAATCTTATTGTCCGGCAGACTCAGGTACACCTGGTTGTTATCTGCGGTGGGAGGATACTCAACGGTCAGATTATCGTGGAAATTGTACGTCCAGCGTACCTTACCACTCTCTGTATCGAGGGCGACGAGGGTCTGCCCGGCATAGCGATTGAGATACACACCATTTTCTGTCACCATCGGATAAGAGCTCCCAGACGTATTCGTATCCTGATACTGCCAGATCTGCGCCCCATCCTTGGCGGAGAAGGCATAGACACTATTTCCTCGATTCTGTCCTGTGCGAATAGTGCTCAGGTAAATGACACTATTCAAGACCGTTGTACCAAACATCGACGGCGGACCATCAAGCTGCTTGCTCCAGAGCTTCTCGCCGCTCGCTGCATTGTAGCCCAGAAGGAAGCCCTGCTGCGCATTCCCGTTATTGTCCTCCTTTGCCACACACAGCACGCCATCGACCAGGAAACCCTGATCTATCCCACCCAGGTGAGCAATCTCTTCGTTCTTCTGCCACAGTGGATTGCCATCCTGGGCGCTCAAAGCAAAGCGCAGCCCGCTGTTTTTGCCATTCTTCGGCGTAATGAGCTCACCATACACGGCCTTATCCGATGCGGCAATCAGAGCTGCATAAGGTTCGCCAAAAGGTAGCGTATTGTTGCTCTGGACCAGGTGATGCTCCCATTTCTTTGCTCCGCTGGCGCTATCCAGCGCTTCCACCGTCACATAGCTATCCATTTGCACAGACACGTACACGGTAGTGCCGGACACCTGCATGTTGCCAGAGAAATCTATGTGCCAGCGCACCTTACCGCTAGCTACATCCAGCGCGTACAACATCTCCTGATTGCCGCTCAGACCTGAGAGGTAATAGGTATCATTCACCACCTGTCCACGGGAGATAATAGAGCCGGGGCGGCCATCAGTCCCCGCGGACACCTGAAAATGCCAGAGCGGTTGATGTGTTTTTATATCCAGCCGGTAGAGCGTTCTATTGACGAGTGCGAACATCTCCTCCTCCTTTGGCCGCCCGGATACGAGCGTATGTCCCCGTTGGAAAAGAACCGCCATGCTGCCCACCAGCAGCGCGACAAAAATCACAGCGGCAACCAGGCTCAGGCGACGTGCCAGCAAGCCCCCGTTTTCCTTACGAGAAGCCACTTGCTTCATACGATATCTCCTCTCCTGTTGGGTTGTAGCGCGAGGTTTTGCCCGCTCGCGCTTGCGTATAGTGGTTCGTCTTTGCTCGAAGCGCTGCCAGACGCGCTGCAACGCGGCATCCTGCTCAGGGGGAGCGAAGTGACCTTGGAGAGCTTGAACAGCATCCTGTGCAGATTTATCCAGTGACTGCTTATTCATTGGAGATGGAACCAGGTACGCATCTATCTGCTCATCCACCTCTTCGGGAAGAAAAACTTCCTGCTCACGTTCTGCCATCAGTGTTCTCCTTTGTCCTTCTGCTCATAAAAGCCACGTACTGTATTTAGGGAGCGTGAAAGCATCGTCCGAATCGCACCTTCTCGCTTATTCAGCACGCTAGCAATCTCCGCGCAACGTAATCCACCGGTAAAGCGCAACTGCAACACCTCCTGCTGAGTCGCGGGCAGGCACTGCAAGTATGAGCGTAGGCGATCATGTTCTTCCTCGCGTACAACCACTGCTTCAGGCATCTTCTCTTCACCCTCCAGCGTATCCTCCGCCTTCTCCAGAGGCAGAAAGCGCCGCCTGTTTGCCTGTCTATGATGATCGATCACCTTATTACGAGCCACCGTCACCAGCCAGGCCCGGTGTTCATCCTCCGACAGTTCCGCGAGACGCGGCTCATATTGCAGTGCAGCGAGAAAAACTTCGAGGAGCAGATCTTCCGCGTCCTCCTGCGTTTGCAAATGTCGCCGCAAATACGCCAGAATACCGGGCGCATAGCGGCGATAAAGATGGGCGCACAGGGAATCATCTTCCTCGGGACCCAAGGCAGGGGAAGCGTCTGTACTTCCTCGATCTGGCAACATTTATTCCTCATCGATCTTTCTCTGTTGCAACAGTGAGTGAGATATCTCAACTAATGCAACGTCCCAGGACAAAAAATGTTACATCTATCTGCGACCATGATGAAGTGAAAGAACTAGACGTCTTGTTCTGTCACGCTACCCACGCAGCAACGAAGAGATCTTTACGCCCATCACTCCACAGGAGCGGCTCAACCTGTTCACTGACCGCGACGTGCGTGCTGCTTTTTTCAACACCTGAAAGCATTTCCTCGGTCAACCAGCCGCATGCGGCACATCTCCCTTGACATGTGGTACTGCTTAAGCAATAATGCTTCCATGTTTAATATGTTTGAGCATAATTTGCATGCAGCAAAGAAGCAGGAATGCTTGCTCAACCAGGCCTTTGAGGGGCGCCTTTAGCCTCATTATTTCAGAAGAGGGGGGGGTTGTGACCCAGGAAGCGAATATGGATCAATCTACCGCAGTTGCCCCATCGATGAAACCTGCTGCTGAGTCTACATCTACATTGTTGGTGTTAGGAGCTGGCCCAAAGGCAGTCTCCATCGCGGCGAAAAGACACATGCTGGCGAAACTGGGCTATCCCGTGCCGCACTTGCATATTATTGATCGGCAAGGTGTCGCCTCACATTGGTCTGGCCACGCAGGATTCACCGACGGCAATCAACTCCTGGGTACCCGCCCGGAGAAGGACATTGGCTTTCCCTATCTCTCCGCATGTTGGGGCGACAAGGCGCTCAACAAAGCAGTGGCGAAGGAGATGTTGCACCTCTCATGGCATGGCTATCTCATCGACCAGTTGCGTTATTCCAATTGGATTGATCGTGGGCGAACACGTCCGACACATAGCGAGTGGTCAAAGTATATTCAATGGGCGGCCGGAAAAGTGGAGCTTGACCTGTGCGTAGCCGAGGTAATGCGCATCGGCACAACCGCTGATCAGAAAAACTGGCAGTTGACATGCCAGCCTTCAGCAGGTGGCACTCCCTTTACCCTGACGGGCGATGGTCTGGTGATGACCGGACCTGGGACGCCGATCACCATCCCAGGTCAGCCGGAGGAACATCCATGTATCATGGATGGTGCATCATTCTGGCTGCGTATCGAGGAGTTCGTGAAACTCCGCTTGCAAGTCAAAAAGCCACTGAATATTGGTGTAATCGGCGCAGGTGAAACTGCCGCTGCTATCGTCGTGGCCCTGGTGGACGCCCTGAGAAGTTCGGCATTCATTGAAGTAATCAGTCCATACGGGGTGATCTATTCACGCGATGAGGGTTTCGAGGAGAACAGGCTGTTTTCCGACCCCGATGGTAGGCTCGCCAGTTTGTACGGCGCTCACCAGCACGCGGCGAATTGGCTACAGCTAAGCGAGCGCGACCGGCGCGAATTTTTGAAACGTACAGATAGAGGTGTCTTCTCCCTTAATGCGATGAAAGAGATCAACAATGCTGAGAATGTGCGCTCTGTCCTCGGCACCGTGCGACGAATTCACGCGAACGAGACGACAGTCCGCGTCGATAGCGAATATGATGGCAAGATGAAACACGATGAGTACGATTACGTCGTGGTTGCGCGTGGCTTCGACGCCCTCTGGTTTAGAAAGCTGCTCGATGAGGATACATATACGCGCATGGCTGCGGTCACGCAATCATTTGATGCGAGAGCCATCGAGCACGCTATTGCTGTAGACCTTTCCCTTGAAGATTTCACGCCCAAATTACATCTGCCCATGCTCGCAGGTCTGGCCCAGGGACCTGGTTTCCCCAACCTCAGTTGTCTGGGTCTGCTGTCAGATCGTATCCTGGCATCTTATTAAACAGAGAAACCGGTTAATTAGCAAGAGGGAGCTATGATGAGCACACCTGGCAACAGGCCACAGACCCGTGCGGAAATCATCCGCCAGTTTCTACCTACATCGCCCTATGTCGGCCACCTGGGTATCCAATTGACCGATATGCAGCCGGACGTGGCGACTCTCACGCTCCCCTTCGTCGATTCGCTCATTACGATTGGTACCACCATTCACGGCGGGGCCATCGCTTCGCTGATCGACACTGCTGCCATGGTTGCAGCCTGGTCGGATGCTTCAGTGCCTGATAACCTGCGCGGCACCACCGTCAGTCTGACCGTCACCTATCTCGCGCCTGCGGAGCACGAGGATATCCAGGCCACAGCCCGTGTGCTCCGGCGGGGGCGCAGCCTGGTCTACCTCGATGTCGAAGTGCACAGCATCTCCGGGAACAGCATCGCCAGGGGCCTCGTAACCTACAAACTCGGTTGACATGTTCCACCACCAATTGTAGATCGGAATGATCAAATGCACGAAAATGCCGAAGAAGCGAAGCCGCATATAGTAGGGGCGGGGGAGGCAGGGATGTGGGGTTGGGGCCCTTGTGGCCGCCCGTTGCTGGGACTACCCCGGTAAGGTCCCTTGTGGCCGCCCGTTGCTGGGGCTGAAACCGGTCCCCATTTGTGGTGGGACCCGGCTGGCTTGATTGATAACTTATACAAAGGAGAAAATATCGATGTCAGAACGTATTAACTACGCTAAGGTGACCCCCGAAGGCTACCGTGCCATGTCCGGACTGGAACGCTATGTGCGCGGGAGCGGGCTCGAGCCCTCCCTGCTCGAACTGGTCAAGCTGCGCGCCTCGCAGATCAACGGCTGTGCCTACTGTATCGACATGCACTGGAAAGATGCTCGTGCCGGGGGAGAAAGCGAGCAGCGTCTCTACGGGCTGATGGCCTGGCGCGAATCCCCCTATTACACCGAACGCGAACGGGCAGCTCTGGCCTGGACGGAGGCAGTAACCCTCATTGCCGACAGCCACGTACCGGATGAGCTGTACGAGGAGGTACGCCAATCTTTTAACGAGACGGAACTGGCGAATCTGACCTTTGCCCTTGTCGCGATCAATGGCTGGAACCGCCTCGCCATCAGCTTCCGCACCGAACCGGGCACCTACCAGCCCACCGGGCATCATTCGAGACATGGGCTATCCGTTCCACCATCCCTTTAAAAAGCCCTCTTTAAACGAATCAATCTGTTTGCCATCTGACACCCGCAATATCTGAATCACATTATCTGGCAAGCTCAGGTACACCTGGTTGTTATCTGCTGTGGGAGGATACTCAACAGTCAGATTATCGTGGAAATTGTATGTCCAGCGTACTTTACTACTCGCCTTGCGCATAGCGGCGATAGCTGGGCGCACAGAGAATCATCTTCCTCGGGACAAAAGGCCTTGGAAGCATCTATATGTCCTCTATCTCGCACCATCCATTCCTCATCAATCTTTCTCTTTTGCAAAAGTGAGTGAGATATCTCAACTCATGCAACGACCCAGGGCAAAAAATGTTACATCCGTAAAATCAGCACAAATTGAAGGAAATCGATATGAGAAAAGTTCATCCGCTTAGCGTCGTAATCAATGAGTGGATTTGATAGAACTCCCAAGAATACTTGTACATCACCAGATGGAGAGGAGCTATGGCTACTAATCAAAATCAAACTTCGAACAGCGGGTCTTCTGTACCCACAATAGTTAAAGTGCTTGGTGCAATTACTGGACTCGTCGCGGCAATTGCCGGATTGCTTACTGCATTTGGCAGCTTTTCGCCTCCGCCTGCCATACCAACTCCGACGCCAAACAGCAATCAGAGTATTGGTGCATCCACGCCAACGGTCCCGGCAACTCCCAATCCTACCTGGAAGGTTATTATTAACTCCAGTGCCACTGCCACAACTTATAGCGGCTACACCACCTATAGTGGCAATAAGTTCCTGATAATCAATGCGTCGTTTGAAAACGATGCGACTGCAAGCCAGGTACTCAGCGGGAAATTGTTTGATCTTCAGGACAGTAGTGGCCAGCATTACCAGGAGTCTCAAGCCTCCGATCCTGGCCAATCTTTTGCAGTGGATGTTGGACAGTCCATAAATACTGACACAACTTTCGTAATACCTGATTCCCAGTGTAATTACGAGCTGTCTTTCATCGCTGGCTCTAGCATTGTCTCACGATGGACTATCAATACCTGCTAAAGTTGCGCGAACCCTATTAGTAGAACTACCAAAGGCAGAAAAATGACCTCGGTTGAAGGAATATCGATATCCAACGTCTCTCTGAAGAAAAGGCTGTTGAAACCTCCAACCATTGGTTAGAGATCCGCACTTCTTGCATTCTTAGGAGTAAGATATGCGTGCTGCTTTTTTCAACACCTGAAAGCATTTCCTCGGCTAACCAGCTACATGCGGCACACCATCAAAGCTGTCGTATTTTATGGGCCGATAGCAGGTAGCTATCCTTTAATACTCGATAGCTATACGCCGCCCCTCGAGCGACGAGTGTACGATTGCATCACAAATCACTGCATTGCGATAGCCATCTTCGAAGGTTGCACCATATGGCGCCACCTCCTTGTTATTAACGATCGCATCGAGGAGATGGGCGATCTCGTGAACAAAGGTGTGCTCCCAGCCAATGATGTGACCGTGCGGCCACCAGTTCGACCAGAACGGGTGATATGTTTCGGTCACCAGGACATCGGTGAAGCCCTGCGTTTCTTTTACTGGAGCATCTTTCCAGAACACCTCTAGTTCGTTGAGGCGCTCCAGGTTAAAGCGGATCGATCCTTTCGAGCCGTTGATCTCGAACATCTCGTAATTTCCAAGTGCTCCGCTGCCGGCCGTTTTCTTATCCAGACGCCAGACCAGCGGGAATTTCGGGTCAGCAATCCATTCCTGTAAATAGACTGCGCGGAAGTGGTAAATCTCACCGAGATCGCCACTTTTGATTAATTCATAAGCCTGGCGGATTGCTGGCACGAAGCGGTAATTGAATGAAACCATGTGTTTCACGCCGGTTTTCTTCACGGCGTTCAGCATCGCCTGAGCCTCCTCGCGGGAGCGAGCCATGGGCTTTTCACACAGGATATGCTTACCTGCTTCGGCAGCAGCGATGCATGGCTCGGCATGCAGATTGTTGGGGCCAGCGTTATCGAAAAGCTGTACCCGTGGGTCGGCGAGCATTTTGCGCCAATCAGTGTAGTATCCTTCATAGCCGTAGCGCAGGGCAGCTTCTTTCACTGCTGCTTCGTCCCGGCCTGCTATCGCTACCAGCTTCGGCACTGCTGGTGGTGGATAAATCATATACGGTATCTTTTTATAAGCGTTGGTGTGCGCCTTGCCCATAAAGGCATACCCCAGCATGCCGATACCGACCTCAGGGGCAGCGCTTGTCGCCCTCGCGCCAGCCATCGTAACAAATCCAACTTCGTCAGCCATATCTCTTACTCCTTTGATAGTAGTTTCACACAGTGCCCCTCTCCGTACTAACTTGCTGCCGGGCTGGTCTTCTTATCGCTGCTAAACGCTGCATCAAAAGCCAAAGTCGACGGGGTGAAATCTCTGCTCCTTACAAAGGCCAGGGCGTCCTGAGCGCCCCATTCGCGGTCCATGCCCGAATCCTCCCATTCAATCGAGAGCGGTCCCGTATAGCCAATGCGATTGAGCGCACGGAAGATTGACTCAAAATCGGCGTCACCATGTCCAGGGGAGACGAACTCCCAACCACGCATAGCCTCGCCAAACTTCAGATGGGATCCCAGGATACTTTTGCGTCCATTCAGGTACCTCTTGGAATCTTTGACGTGGACGTGGTAGATGCGGTCAGCAAACTCCTCGATAAAGGCGGCAGGATCGAGAAATTGAGGGATAAGATGGCTTGGATCAAAGTTAATCCCAAAACCAGGGCGGTTGTTAATTGCATCGAGTGTTTTGCGTGTCGTCACAAAATCGTAGGCGATTTCGGTGGGATGTACTTCCAGGGCAAACTTCACGCCTTCCCGTTCAAATACGTCTATAATTGGATTCCAGCGCTGTGCAAAATACTCGTACCCTTTCTCGATTTCGGCAAAGTCGTTCGGCGGGAAAGAATAGAGCAAGTGCCAGATAGGCGATCCGGTGAATCCAGTCACCGTGGTAACACCAAACCCTGCGGCTGCCCTGGCAGTATCCATCATTTCTTTCGCCGCACGTTCGCGTACACCCTCTGGCTTACCATCACCCCAAACATAAGCAGGAAGAATGTTCTTATGGCGCGAGTCTATTGGATCACATACAGCCTGACCGACGAGGTGATTACTGATGGTGTAACATTTCAGATTATACTTATTGAGAATATCCCGGCGGGATTGGACATATTGTGACTCTGCAATGGCACGCTGCACTGCAAAGTGGTCGCCCGAGCAGGCTAATTCAAGTCCATCAAAGCCCCACTGGCTAGCTTTTTGAGCCAGCGTCTCCAGTGGCAAATCGGCCCATTGTCCGGTAAAAAGGGTTACTGGTCGTTTCATTGCTTTCTCCTTACGGTCGCGAAATCCTTGACAGCACCGGTAGCTCCTCTAGCTTTGAAACATTCAAACAGAGAGCACCGTACAATATCATCTCGGATTTTGCAACCACAACTATAAAATCGTGATACACCTCTCATGAACGCATCGCATGTGATAAGATGGTGACGGAAGGAAAGAAAGCCATGCCTGTATTTCAGGTCTCATCAAGAATTGTGCAGCTAACAGGTCCAGTGAAAAAACGTCCCACGGGTGTACGCCGATGGCGCTATTTCTTCCTGCGACTCGCCGTGGGAGGACTTATCATTGCCGCTCTCTCCACACTGCTCGGTCTCGCCAGGCTTTCCTTCCTGTTCTTCCTCCTGCTACCCGTGTTCGTCAGTATCCTCATATCGCGCACCTACCTCTACAATCGCAAGGTATTCCTCTTCAGGGCTTGCCTGGCGCTCCTCTACTTTAGCGCCGTTACCGGCTTGGAGCTCCTCACTCATAGCCCCGGTACGCAAGAAATCATTGTGGTCACTACCACGTTAGCCCTGGCCGTCTTGTTTGAGCCGGCCCGTAACTATATCCAGGCCTTCTTTGAGCAACGCTTCCACTTGCGCAATGACGAGGCCATCAAGGCCGTTGAAGCCTTCACCTCGACGCTGCGCGAAGAGATCGACCTGGACAAAGTGCGCGATGGATTACTCAACGTTGTCCAGCAAACCATGCAGCCACAAGCCGTCTCGGTATGGGTACGCAAGACTGTACAACGAGACCCGGAAAGCTCTCAATCACCACCAGGCCTCGATGAGAGTAGTGAGCAAGTTCAGCCCGACGCGCATACTGACGCGTATACTGACGCGCACACTCAGGAGGCGCAAGTCCTTGCTGGTGAGAAGCCAACCTCAACGGAATATGTGGAACGCGCGGTTGCCGGCGATGATCCTCTGCTTGCCTATGCTCTGGGTCATCCTGGGGTTGTGGAGGTTGAACGGTTACAACTGGATTCCTCTGTCTTGCAGCATTTGAAGGCGAACCAGGTGGAAATTGCTTTTCCGCTGGTGAGCCAGGGAGAATTGATCGGTCTGCTCACCCTCGGCCCGCGCCTGAATGGTAAGGAGTATGCTCGCGAGGACCGCATCTTGCTCAACACACTCGTTACTCAGGTTGCACCGGCGCTGCGCGTGGCGCAGTTGGTGCAGGCGCAGCAGGAGCAAATGCGGGAACGTGAGCGCATCGAGCAGGAATTAAGGACCGCCCAGGCTATTCAGCAGGCCTTTTTGCCCAAAGACATACCTCTGGTTGCCGGATGGCAACTCGTGCCATACTACCAGCCTGCGCGTGAGGTCGGCGGTGACTTCTATGATTTCTTCTTGCTTGAAGACGGTTGGCTGGGTCTCGCCATTGGCGATGTCACCGGGAAGGGCATACCAGCTGCACTGGTGATGGCAACCGTACACACGATGCCTCGTAGTGCCGTGCAGGGAATGATCTCTCCGGGCCAGGTATTAGCGCGGGTCAATGACCTGCTCGCCGCCGAGATTCCAGCCGGGATGTTTGTCACCTGCTTCTACGCGCTTCTTGACCCTAAAAGCGGGCGCCTGTGCTACGCCAATGCGGGGCATGAACCTCCATATCGCCGGCACGCTGGTAGCGCAACAGAACTCAGTGCCACTGGCATGCCGCTTGGGCTAATGCCTGGCACACGTTACGATGAATACGAAGCAACTCTGGCCCTTGGAGAGAGCCTGCTTTTCTACAGCGACGGCCTGGTAGAGGCCCATAATCCCAGGCGTGAGATGTTCGGATTTCCTCGCCTCCAGACCCTCCTCGCAGGGCATGCCAATGGGACGCCACTCATCGATTTCGTGCTCGGCGAACTGCAAAACTTTACCGGCCAGGGATGGGAGCAAGAGGATGACGTAACCCTTATGATGCTGCAAAGAACGGCTCAACTGCTCTCGATGAACGACCAGCCGGGAGAACAGGATGGTCTGAACCTTCTTTTGGAGTGGACCGTGGCGAGTATGCCTGGTAACGAGCAACAGGCCATGGAACGGGTGGCTGAAATGGTACTCCCATTGCACCTACCGGATGATCGACTCGCCAATCTCAAAATGGCTGTAGCCGAGGCCGTCATGAATGCCATAGAACACGGGAACGACTATCAGCCCGACAAAAAGGTTTCCATCCAGGTGCTGGCCTCGCAAACCTCCATTGTGGTTCGCATCCGCGATCAAGGGGAAGGTCATCCCATCCCAGAAACAATAGCCACACCTGACCTGGACGCGAAACTGGCCGGGTTACAGACCCCATACGGTTGGGGGCTCTTTCTCATCAAGAACCTGGTCGATGAGCTGCATGTGACGAACGATGAGCACTCTCACATGCTCGAGCTGATTATGCGACGGGAATAAGTTTTCTTTTGGAGGAATGAGTATGCCGCAAGCCAATATTGTGATGAACGTCCGCCGGGTAAGTTCAACAACGAGCATTATCGATATTCAGGGTGATCTCTCTGCATTTGCGGAACCCGTCCTGATGGATGCCTACGCACAGGCCAGTAGCCCGACTACCCGCATCATCATGTTGAACTTTACCGGATTAGCATACATGAACAGTAGCGGGATTGGTCTGCTTGTGACGCTGCTGATCCGCATCAACCGCCAGAAGCAGCATCTTCTCTGCTTTGGACTCAGCGAGCACTACAAGCACATCTTTGAGCTGACCCGTCTGAGCGATGCAATCAAGCTCTACGATACTGAGCCTGAAGCTCTGGCAGCAGCTCAATCACGCTGATCCTGGGCATAGTTACTAACCAACGAAAGGAAGAATGCAATGACCATACTACCTGGTGACAACGAACCACAGGATGCCGCCTACTGGGCTCAGGTCTCTCTGTTACAGGTAACCAGAGTGCCAACTGGAGCGCTCAACCTCAATGTAGAGGGCCGGCACGTGGTAGGGCCGCTGCAGGGCTTTGGTCAGATGTGGCAGAAGACGTACCGTCTACTCATTCCAGCCTTCAACATGACGCCCACCGAAGTTATGCAGATCTGGAAGGCGAACTTCGTGCAGTTTCTCCCGCCAAAAAACCGCTTTTACCCGGTAGCGGGGGCTATCGATCCGGGAGATGTTTTGCTCATCAATGCCGACTTTTCAGGCATGCCAATCTCCACAGGAGTCATGGTGCTTTATGCTGACGAAGAATCGCTCACGCTGATGACGCCCCAGGGACATCCCGAGTCGGGCTGGAACACCTTCTCTGTCTACATGGCTGACGATGAGCTCATCTGCCAGATCCAGTCGATTGCCCGTGCGAACGATCCCTTGTACGAAATCGGGTTTCGCCTGCTAGGGGCGAGTGTCCAGGAGCGGATCTGGGTCCATGTCCTCAAAGCCCTGGGGGCACACCTGCAGGTAGAAGGGCAGCTCTCGATTGATAAAGTCTGTGTCGATCCGCGTGTTCAGTGGTCAGAAGCCAGGAACATCTGGCAGAACGCTGCTCTGTGGACGCTGCTCTATACCCTGGCGGCGCCGCTGCGCTGGCTCAACAAGCACCTCTCTCGCCATAAGAAATAACCCGCTGCCTCTGCGAGAGCGCGGGAGGTCCAGGAGGGCGGCCGCCCTCCTGGCGGGGTCTGGGGTGTCCCCAGATACTCCTTCTCCTCTCTCGCCGCCTACGGCGGCGAAGGAATCACTTTTTAAACGAATTTGAAATGAGTCCGTGACAATATCGGCCTTGTAGGAGATACAAATGATTCTAAAGCGCAAAAAAACTGAACCATTTAATATAGCAACCATACCATGGAACGCAATGGCCGCAGCACCTCATGTTGTCATTGTTGGGGCCGGATTTGCCGGATTGCACGCCGCACGAGGATTAGGTGAAGCGCCGGTGCGGGTGACCGTGATCGACCGCACCAATCATCACCTCTTCCAGCCCCTGTTATATCAAGTTGCCACCGCGTCTCTATCCCCCGCTGACATTTCGGCCCCGATTCGAGGCGTCCTTGGAAAGCAAAACAATACAGAGGTGTTACTGGCAGAGGTAACAGGCGTTGATGTGCAGGGGCAGCGCGTCCTAATGCACGATCTATCGGTCCCGTTTGACTACCTGATTCTGGCCACAGGGGTGCAGCACAACTATTTTGGTCACGATGAGTGGAGGCAATTTGCACCTGGACTCAAGACGCTACAGGATGCCACAGCAATCCGGCACAAGATCCTGCTCTCTTTCGAAGCAGCTGAACAGGAAAAGGACCCGGAGAAACGCCAGGCACTGTTAACATTTATGATAGTTGGAGCCGGGCCGTCGGGTGTCGAAATGACCGGCGCTGTTGCAGAGCTGGCGCATAAGGCGTTAGTGTCCGATTTTCGACATATCGACCCGGCATCGGCTCGTGTTCTCCTCGTCGAGGCCGGGCCGAGGATCCTGCCGACGTTTCCTGAGTCTCTTGCGAAAAAGGCCTGTGCCGCACTCACCCAGCTGGGTGTGGAAGTGCGAACGAATGCCGCGGTGGAAGCTGTCGATGAACATGGGGTCGTGATTGCAGGCGAACATCTTGCTTCGAAGACCGTCGTTTGGATGGCAGGCGTACGAGGCTCTCTTGCCGGTAAGTGGCTTGGCGCTGAGCTGGATAGCGCTGGCCGCGTTAAGGTAACGAGGGACCTGAGCATAGGCGCCCATCCAAACATCTTTGTCATCGGCGATAATGCCAATGTCCTGCATAAAGGAAAGCCCCTTCCCGGGCTTGCTCCTGTTGCCATCCAGGAGGGCCGCTACGTCGCTTCGGTAATTGCCGACCAGGTCGTTGGCAAGGCAAACAAAGGAGCGTTCCGTTATCGTAGCAGAGGAACGCTTGCGACTGTGGGACGCTCTTATGGAGTAGTAGCCATGGGAAAAGTGCAGCTGACGGGTTTTCTTGCGTGGGTTACGTGGCTTTTCGCCCACATCTTTTTCTTGATCGGGCATCGAAATCGTTTTATCGTCATGTTTCAGTGGGCGCTGGCCTACTTTTCCTTTAAACGCACCGCGCGGATTATCCTCTGGGATAACTCCTTGTGATGTCAACGTAAGCGGGATTGTTAAGGGCGGCAGCCCTTAACCTGGGGCTTGGGGCTGTGCCCCAACTTACTCATCTCCTACGCGCCGCCACAGGCGGCGCCTAAAAAAAGAACAGGAATCTGAAAATGCAAATAGGAGTCACATTTCCCCAAAACGAAATTGGCGCCGACCCCATAGTTATTCGCGACTACGCCCAGACCGTAGAAGGACTCGGCTATAGCCACCTTGTCGCCTTTGACCACGTCCTGGGCGCAGACCCCACCCACCGCCCGGGTTGGCAGGGCTATACCTTTCGGCACATGTTCCACGAGCCTTTTGTCCTTTTCGGCTACCTGGCAGCCCTGACGCACCTGGAAATGGTCCCTGCTGTCATCATTCTCCCCCAGCGGCAGACGGCCCTCGTTGCCAAGCAGGCCGCCGAAGTGGATGTACTTACTGGCGGCAAACTGCGCCTCGGCATAGGCGTGGGCTGGAACCCGGTGGAGTACGAAGCGTTGGGCATGAATTTCCACACACGAGGGCGGGTGGTAGAGGAGCAGATCGAAGTCATGCGCCTCCTCTGGAGTCAGGAGATCATCAGCTACAAAGGCCAGTTTCATACCATCACCGAAGCTGGCCTCAATCCCCTTCCTGTGCGACGTTCCATTCCTATCTGGGTGGGTGGAAGAGCGGATGCAGCCCTGCGTCGTGTCGCACGTCTGGCTGACGGCTGGTTCCCGCAAGGGCGACCGGACGAACAGATGCGCGCGATCATCGAGCGCCTGCGTGGCTATATCAGGGAAGCGGGACGTGACCCGGACACGGTGGGCATCGAGGCCCGTTTAAGTGCCGCCGACGGCGATCTCAATGAGTGGGTTCGCCAGACAGAGGGCTGGCGCAAGCTGGGGGCGACGCATATCTCCCTCAACACCATGGGTGCCGGGTTCAAGTCCCCTGGAGAGCACATTGAGGCCATCCGCCGCTATAAACAGGCGGTTGCTGGCTGACTTAAATTGCTCCTATCCTGATGAAATCTTAAGCAGAGATAGAGAGCAGGGCCTTGCTCTCTATCTCTGCTTAAGAATCTCTAGATCCCAGGCCTTGATGGAGTGGGAATAGTCTCTCGTCATCAATTGTTGGAATTATTGAGAGCCTGTCATGAGCAGGTGGTATGTGGAAGGAGCATGGGAAACAGGCTCTGAGCGTATGTCACTTGAAAGAAAGGAAGATTCCCATGGCAGATGGACGATCGGTTTGGGGTACTGGAGGGTGGACGTTTGACCTGCAGCTGGCGCATACCTTGCAGTTTCGTATTACCTCTGAGCAAGGAGCAAGTGGACACATTCTCATTGAAGGGCACGATATCAGCACACTTCTCGATTATCTCTATGACCACCGAGAACTGATTTATGACGCGACACATGATCAGGAGACGCTCCGCTTAGAAGCGATGGAGGCAGAGGATGTTCCGACTTTCGCCCGGCCGGAACAGCGGCGAGTTGAGGCTATCCTCTATTTTGATGATGGGATAGAGCGCACAAGGGCCAACACCTGATGCCTGGCATCGCTTGCCAACATTTTGCTCTCTTGTTATACTCGCTTTAACGAAGCGAAAATAAGGACAAGGAGTTTTGTCGTGAAAGTGCTAGTAACAGGTGCCGCCGGTTTTTTGGGTGGACACCTTGTCGATATGTTGTTGGAACGCGGTGATGACGTGCGGGCCATGGTGCGACCGGTAGAAGATGCCGGCCGTTTGCGCAAGCTTGAAGGTGTCGAGGTCGTGCATGGAGACCTGACCGATCCTGCATCGCTTAGACACTCTGTACAGGGGGTGCAGCGTGTCTATAATGTCGCGGCAAAAACGGGACCATGGGGATTGGAAGATGTCTTTTGGGCAACCAATGTGCAAGGACTGGCTGACCTTGTCCATGCATCGATGGATGCAGGTGTACAACGCATTGTTCATACTAGCTCGATCACCGTCTACGGGCATCATCTGCATGGTATCATGACCGAGGACGATCCCTTTCACGCTGAGGATAACCCGTATAGCCGCACGAAGATTGCAGGCGAGAAATTAATTGCCAATCTGGTGCGAGATAATGGCGCGCCTGTGGTAATTGTCCGCCCCGGCTGGATCTATGGCCCACGCGATACGGCCAGCTTTGGTCGCTTTGTCTCGTTGATTGAATCAGGTAAGGGATTTATCATTGGCTCTGGCAAGAATATTGTCCCACTCGTCTACGTTCGCGACGTAGCGCAGGGCCTCATTAAGGCAGGTGACGCGAGTGATGAGGTGATTGGCCGTGCCTATAACCTTGTCGATGATCGCCGTGTTACTCAAGCTCAATATTTGAATACAATTGCACATTGCCTGCAAGTTCCACCTATCTCACTTCGACTACCTTATTTCGCTTTGTATGCCGCCGGTCGCAGCGCTGAATTGACCTGGCAAGCTCTTGGGCGGCGCAATGGAGCACCGCCTCCCATAACAACCTATGGTGTGACCCTGCTGGGTGGAGATCAGATGTTTTCAATTGGCAAGGCTCGCTATGAGCTGGGCTATGCACCGCAGTTTGATCTCTCTCGCGGCGTAGCCGAAGGAGTAAGCTGGTACCTGAATAGGGGAAACCTGTCAGGTGAACAGGTATCAGAGGGCGAAGCCCGCCTCCCTGCACCTCACTCCTTTTGACTGCTTTAAGAAACCTTGCGGCCCATGATTTCTTCCTACATCCTCGCGCAATAAGCGTTCTCATTCTCGTCACGTTTTTGCTAATTTTGCGACCATAGTATTGAGGTCATTTGGAGTAGAGAAAGATAGCATGCAACAACAAGACGAATGTCCACAACTGGATAGTGCAGGTGCGGCGCTCTATCAACGCTATGCCGCGAGCATCTTTGCCTACCTGAGACTCCACACACCTTCGTTGGAGGACGCCGAGGATCTTTTGCTCGAGGTCTTCACAGCAGCCCTGGAGCAAGATAATCTCTCCTGGCTGACAGGCAAACAGCAGTTCGTCTGGCTGCGGCGTGTTGCTCAGAACAAGCTGGTGGATCGCTATCGCCGTTCTATGCATTTCTCTGTTCTACCCTTAGAACAGGTGATAGAGACGCTGCGAGTTGAGGAAACACTAACGCCTGAGCATCTCATAGTGCGCCGTGAAGAGCTTGAGCGGCTCTATGCAGCCATAGGGAAGCTACCTCTGCTTCAACAGCAGGTGGTGCAATTGCGCGTGGGTGATGGCTTGCGCTTTGCTGAGATCGCAGTTTTGCTCAACAAACGCGAAGAAGCGGTGAGAAAAGTGTTCTCGCGCACACTTGCCCTTTTACGGGCAATCTACGATCAACAATAGGGAGGAATCGAGTTATGGCAGACATTGATGAG